>RCMY010001052.1_pt1 | contig 57186 bp, 54 predicted proteins | sample 2041341 | NCBI WGS metagenome assembly RCMY01 (sample SAMN09708234, study PRJNA481090) | Marine sediment metagenome, whole genome shotgun sequencing project.
CGACGGGAGACAAGCGCTAGCAAGGTCGGCCATGTCCACATGAAGGCGATGCCCGATAGCGTGAATGCAATCAGCGGAAAAACTATCGATGCCTGGCCAGAACCGGCCAGCCATGAACCAAGCGCAAGCGAGGCCATCGATGCTGCCATCACGGCCGCCCCAATTGCGATCTTACCGAAATCATCGGGCTCTTTCCCGCGACGGGCCAGCGCCGCCCAAAACGCGATCAGAAACGGAACAACCAGAACGGAAGACAAGGCATCGAGCGAGGAGAACCAGGGAACCGGCACGTTCCGGGCAAAAACGGACAGATTCACATGGTCCGCTGTCCAGATCATCCCGACATTGAAAATCTGTTCATAGGCAAACCACTGGAAAAGGGTGATGAACAGAATTACGCCAATCAGAAGCAACATCTGTCGCTCCGCCGCCGTCAGCGGACCGACCGGATCCGCGATTTTGCCAAGGGGCTTTTCAACCGCAAAATGCTTCATGCCAATGAAATAGGTAATGGCGGCCACGATCATGAATATCCCTGCCGTTCCGAATCCGACATGCCAGCCATAGATTTGTGCCAGAAGTCCGCAGACCACCGGACCGGCCACCGCGCCGATATTGATACCGGTGGAAAATATCGTGAACCCTCGCGTCCGGCCCGTTTCATCCGTTTTCGGGTAGAGATAGCCGACTTGTGCCGCGATATTGCCTTTCAGACAGCCGGAGCCGAGGACCAACAAGGTCAGCGCGACCAACACGGTGACTTCAAACGCCATCGCGAAATGCCCGAATGTCATCAGAATGATGCCGATCATCACGGTTTTTTTGGCGCCCAGCCAGCGGTCAGCGATCAGCCCGCCGGCCAGCGGGGTCAAATAGACCAGGCCGACATAGATTCCAAAAACCTGGCTGGCGAAGGCCTGCGTGGATAGAGGTCCGGTTACGGATTCGATGGCACTACGGAAGCTGGCCATGCCAGCGACATTTTCGATGTGCCCGGGCAAGAGTAGTTCTTGCACCATGTACAGGATGAGCAACGCGCGCATGCCGTAAAAGGAAAAACGTTCCCATGCCTCGGTACTGGCGAGAAAAACCAGTCCTTTGGGATGGCCGAAAATGCTTTCACCCGAACCCATTGTCGGCATTGCTTGCTGAACGGCGCTATCCGTCATGCGATGCGTTTTTCATAATTCCCCCGTGGTGCATGGTTACGCAGCACTTGGACCAAGCACAACAGACTTCATCGGAAATCATCGCGGGGATGTCGTTTCACACCAAAAACTTGCCCGGCCCGGCTATATGGGTCAAAAGGCAGTTTGATCGCACATCGCCAGTTTCCCGGAGCCAATATGACCATCACCATCAAGACAGCCGACATCGTTGAAAGCGTTGCCGATGCGCTGCAATTTATCTCCTATTATCATCCGATGGATTATATCCGGGCGCTCGGTAAAGCCTATGACGCGGAGAAATCGCCCGCAGCCAAGGATGCGATTGCCCAGATCCTGACCAATTCGAAAATGTGCGCCGAGGGGCACCGGCCGATCTGCCAGGACACCGGCATCGTCAATGTCTTCGTAAAATGGGGCATGGATTGCCGGCTCGATGACACGTCGCTATCGATGCAGGATATCGTCGATGAAGGTGTCCGCCGCGCCTATCTCCATCCCGAAAACAAGCTGCGCGCCTCGATCCTGGCCGACCCGGCCTTCACCCGACGCAATACCAAGGACAATACGCCGAGCGTGCTGCATGTCGAGATGGTTCCCGGCGACACGGTGACAGTCGACGTTGCGGCCAAGGGCGGTGGCAGCGAGAATAAATCCAAGTTCAAGATGATGAACCCGAGCGACAATATCGTCGACTGGGTGCTGGAAATGATCCCGTTGATGGGCGCAGGCTGGTGCCCTCCGGGGATGCTCGGCATTGGCATTGGCGGCACTGCGGAACGCGCCGTATTGCTCGCCAAGCAATCATTGATGGATCCCATCGACATGGGACAATTGAAAGAACGCGGACCGCGCAATGATATCGAGAAACTGCGCATCGAAATATTCGACAAGGTCAACGCGCTAGGCATTGGTGCCCAAGGGCTGGGCGGACTCTCGACCATCCTCGACGTCAAGATCAATGACTGGCCCTGCCATGCTGCGGGCAAGCCGGTGGCGATGATCCCCAATTGCGCCGCCACCCGCCACGCACATTTCACGCTTGATGGCAGCGGGCCTGCCTATCTTGAAGCGCCGAAGCTTGAGGAATGGCCGGATGTCAACTGGACGCCCTCATCGGAAGCCAAGCGTGTCCATCTTGATCAGCTTGACGCCGCGGAAGTGGCAACGTGGAAACATGGTGACCGGCTGCTGCTCAACGGCAAGATGCTGACCGGCCGCGATGCCGCGCACAAACGGATCAAGGACATGCTGGACAAGGGCGAAAAGCTGCCGGTCGAATTCCGGGGCCGGGTAATCTATTATGTCGGCCCGGTCGATCCGGTGGGTGAGGAAATCGTCGGCCCCGCCGGCCCGACCACGGCGACGCGGATGGACCAGTTTACCGACATGATGCTCGAACAGGGCCTGCTCGCGATGGTCGGCAAGGCCGAGCGCGGACTCGACACCGTGGCCTCGATCAAGAAGCACAAGAGCGCCTATCTGATGGCCGTCGGCGGCAGCGCCTATCTGGTCTCGCGGGCGATAAAGGGATCCAAGGTTGTCGGTTTCGAAGATCTCGGCATGGAAGCGATCTACGAATTTGAAGTGCAGGATATGCCGGTAACCGTGGCCGTGGATGCCGAAGGACAGAGTGTGCACCATCTCGCGCCATTGGTGTGGCAAGAGAAGATCAGAAAAGAAGGATTGCTGGAAGGGATTTAGGAGTCAGGGAACGACATCACTTTTCCGAAGACAAGCTTGCCGCCTTGGTCTTTCCTAAACCGGTAAATATTGGCTATCAAACTTCGATGACGCCGGTTACATGCCGCTAGCAGCGACTTGCATGAATTTGGGTTTGCTGGGCGGGCTGGACGCATCCTGGTTCATGGGATAGTTCCCCGGTGGCAAGGCGGTGAGCGGCATGCCAGCGACGCAAAGATCATAGGGCGATACGCGATGGCGTGTGCACAAACCGCCGGCGCCGTCACCGACCAATGGCGTTTCAAACTCGACGGCCAATATGGCCTCTTTCGAGCGGGTCACGGTGCAAATGACCAATTGCCCTCCGCCAAGATCGAGTACAAGATTGGTGCCCACTGGAACGCCCAGCATGCCTTCAAACCGTGCGCCGGATTTTGAAAGGTCGCGCATCACAACTTCATATCGATGATCTTCATGGATGGCGCCAATGCGCCGAAACACGGTGCGCCGGTCCGGCCGGTATAATTCCGGCCCATCGGGCTCAATCCGGAATTCCCCGCTCCCCAGTTTTTCCTCAATTTCCTCCAAAACGAGCGCCTTGGAATATATCCAGCCCTGAATATAGCGCGCACCTTTTGAACACACGAGTTTGAACTGGTCAAAAGCCTCAACGCCCTCGACGGTCGTTTCCATTCCCAGCGCGTCAGACAGGCTGATAATCGCCGCAATAATCTTGGCGCTGTTCTTGTCCTTTTGCGTACAGGAATCGACAAAGCTCTTGTCGACCTTGATCTTGTCAAACGGAGCCGAGCGAAGATAGCTGAGTGACGAATAGCCGGTGCCAAAGTCGTCCAGCGCCAAACGCACACCCAGTTCTTTGAGAATTCTAAAGGTGTTGTCGATGGTTTCGCTGTCACCCATGAAGACGCTTTCCGTCAGTTCGAGCTCCAGCCGTTCCGGCTCAAGACCGCTTGCCGCCAGCGCATTCATCACGATTTCCGGGAAGCCGCTATTGGCAAATTGCACGGCCGACACATTGACCGCCACCCGGACGGATTTTGGCCATTGCAAAGCATCTTTACAGGCGCGGCGCAGCGCCCATTCACCCAATTGATTTATCAGATTCAATTCTTCCGCGATCGGAATGAATACGGCCGGGCTGACCCCTCCACGCTCCGGATGAACCCAGCGCATCAGCGCCTCAAACCCGACAATCATGTGATCATCTGTGCGCACAACCGGCTGATAGTGAAGCTCGACCTGATCGTTGGCGAGCGCGTCGCGCAAATCCTCAACCAGAACGCGCCGTTCTTCTTCCTCATTCTTCAAATTGGCGGAATAGAAGCGGAATTGACCACGGCCTGAATTTTTGGCGGCATAGAGGGCAAGATCGGAACTGCGGACCAGCTCATCCTTCTCGACACCGTCATAGGGGGCAATCGCGATGCCAATTGACGTTCCGATTGTCGCGCGCTTGTCATCAATCGGATAGGGTTGAGAGACGAGCTTAACGATTTTCTCGGCAAGCTCGCCAAGTTTTCCCCGGTCATCCATATCAGGCAGGATGACTTGAAATTCATCGCCGCCCAAACGGCCGATTTCACCGCTTTCACCGATAATGCCGCGCATCCGCTTTGCCACCTGCTTCAGCAATTCATCGCCGGCGGCATGGCCCATGGTATCATTGACCTGTTTAAAGCGGTCGAGATCAAGCATCATGATTGCGCAGCTGCGATTGGCGGCCTTGAAGGCACCCAGCATCCCGGTGAGCCGACTATCCATACGGTGACGGTTGGCAAGCCCTGTCAGCGAATCAAATTCGGCCGCCCGGGAATCTTCCAGTTTGCGCTGATACTCAACGGTCACATCTTTGGCAATGCCGCGATAGCCCTGGAAATTCCCCGAATCGTCAATTTTGGGATGACCGGAAATCATCCACCATGTCGGACGATCTTCTCGACCGAGCGTTTCCGGTACCCGGCGGACGACCAGATCGTTTATCTTGCTACGCCTGCTAAGGTGATATTTGAACGGGCGGTCAGATTTTTCGTCCGGGTTGTCGGGATCATTTTCAAATAGCGTGGTCAGGGGAACAGCCAATAGCTCGCCGATCGGCTTGTTCAGATTTTCCGCTGCTTTTTCTGATAGATATACCAAATGACCTTCTGCATCCGTTGCCCAAAGCCAGCTAATCCCCGCTTGCTCAAAATCATCAAGTATCTCGACGCGCCGGGCATGATCATTGGACGTGATAACAGACACGGATTCCTGTTCGACGCTTTTGGCCGATTCATTGGAGAACACTTGTAAGAAACTTTTTGCCACGCTTAATCCCGCTATTTCAGGACGTCACAATCGCTCAAAATGGTTAAATTGATCGTAACAGACGGGCTCAAGTTGAGAAAATTATCCTGTTTTGTGGTGACGGCGATCTACGGAGACAACCATATCCGGAATGGATCCACGCATGGCTTAAAATTTACGTCGGGGTTTGGGCCCATATCGCACCCTTTTTAAGGCGGCCCCATTCAGCAAGCGGGCAGCGGCTGGTGCATGCCGGATACTCACTTCAGCGCTTGATCGTCAAATAACGAATCGATCACCGGACATTCTGGAACCTCGCCTCCCGCACATTGCGAAGACATCGCGGACAAGGTACGTTCAAGTTTCTTCAAATCTGCTATTTTGCTCTTGATGTCCGCAATGTGCCGGATGGTGACATCCAGTACCTCGCCACAGGTAAAATCATTCCTGTCCACCAGTTTGAGCAGGCCGCGCAGTTCTCCGATTGAAAAACCCAATTCCCGGCTCCGCAAAATGAACTTCAATCTTCGTTGATCGTCCCCGGAATAGACGCGATGACCGCTTCCTGTCCGGTCGGGTTCGTGCAGCAGGCCAATCTTCTCGTAATAGCGTATCGTCTCCACATGACATCCTGTGGATTGGGCCAGTTTTCCAGGTTTTATCAGCTGCATAAAAAATCTCTTGATCCTGTAGTAACTACAGGATGTATAACAGTGTCATGAAGCAGTTAACAGAGCAGAAAATACAATCTGGAACAGGAGAGAAACTGGTCGTTGGTGGCGGAATAGCCAGCGCAATTGCTGGTCTGATCGGTGCATCCTGCTGCGTATTGCCGATCATATTGTTCAAAATCGGTGTGGGCTCCGCGATTATCGGCAATCTGATATTCTTTGCCGACAAGACGGAATATTTCCTGATCGGGGCGCTATTGTTCATCACGCTTGGCGTCATCGCATCATTTCGGGGAGGCAGAAGACCGCGAAGACGGACAATCATCATGTTTGCCCTCTCTGTCTCCATCGTCTTGCTGGCCTATATCCTGCCAAATTTCGAGGGTAGCATTTTACGTCTGCTCGGATTCCGGTGATGGAATCGCGTTCGATGATCACCTGCCCGCAATGTGGGCATACCGAAACAGAAACCATGCCCACCGATGCTTGTCAGTTTTTCTACGATTGCAAGGGATGTTCTGCCGTTCTGCGCCCGCACAAGGGGGATTGCTGTATCTTCTGTTCGTTTGGAACAATTGCCTGTCCTTCCATTCAGGAAGCCCGGATCAATGGTGGTTCGACTGGTAGTTGCTAGAAAAGATCGTGAACCTTTCACTGAGTTTGGCCAACCGAGTCAAACCTATGCGCGACAAAATTGAGCATTGGTCTAATGCTCCCCGTCCGTGCCCTTGGCGAACGTCGGGGGACTAGTCCTTCCGCGCCGCCTGCATCCGTTCGAACCATAACTGGACATCACCCGCATCATCGCCTTCATGCCGCGGGGCATAGGTTTCGAAGGCGGCATAAACTTCGGCCCAGCGTTCTTCCATCCGAACCGCATTATAGGGATGGCTGACCAGATAATATTCACCGGCCTGCATCTGCTTGAAAATGATCGCCGCAAATTCGTCGGCATCCATCGCCTCGTCCGCCTGCAACGGGGACAGCTCCGACTTTACCCAGCCGGGAATGATGATGCCAAGTTCGATATTGTCCGGGACCTCACGGCGCAGCACATCCATCAGGCCAAGCACCGCATGCTTGCTGGACACATAGGCCCCGCCGGTTTTTGGCAACGCATTGAACAGGCTGTTCTCGGACGCCGTCGTGTAGATTGCCGATGGCTTGCCATCAGTCTTGAAACGCCTGCCGAAGCTTGAAATGCCGTGCCACACGCCAAAGAAATTCACGTCATAAAGCGCCCGCGCTTCGGCCATATCCATGTTAATCACGCCGCTGCGCCCACCACTGACCCCGGCGTTGTTGATGATGATGTCGCCGCGCCCGTTCTCCGCCCAGGCAAAATCCGCGAGCGCCTCGACCTGTTCCGGCTTGCTGACATCGCCGACAAGATATTTCGCGTCAATGCCTTCCCCGGACAGTGCGGCAACAGCCTGTTGCAGACGATTTTCGCGGGGTTCGAACAGGATGATCCTTGCTCCCGCCCTGCCCATCTGTCCGGCCAGTGCCAGACCAATGCCGGTTGCGCCGCCGGTGATAACCGCTGTCTTGCCTGCAAAGTCCATTTAACGCTCCTTCGCCCCAGATTAGAGGATTATTTTTCTGACCAAATGACAATCGCAACAAATGCGCTTATATTGAAGCCATGTATATCTTTGTCATTTTTCTCTGCGGCGTCGGCAATTTCGCGATGCACAAGGCCATGCTCGAGAGCAACCATCCGATCATTGCCGAAGCTCGCGGTAGTTTCCGGAAAATTCTTGGTCCTTATGGCAGCTATATGCTGGAATTCTTCATGCTCGTCGCGGCGATGATTTTCGCCAGCATGGGCATGCTGACCGCGGTGATTTTCTATTTCGTCTACACGCTCGCCAATTGCGCGGCAGCCTGGGTACTTTTTTTCAACAAACATTAAGATTGAGTGGCTTAACGCTCGAATCAAGCAATGCTGTTCATCCGACTACTGACGTAGTTTATCGAAAGCCGGTATCGGCTGAAACCAATCGGACATAGCAGCGGCCATTCCAGAACGGATTGCTTGGGGGAAATATCTTGAACGACAGAATACGGGTTTTAGCTGGCATTGCCATGGGTGCGCTGGCCGCATCAAATCTGTTTCCCGTTGCAGTTCATGCCCAGACGGCAGCGATATCGTCCTTGCAGCCGCGCAGCGAAAACGGACGGCAGATATATGACGCAGAACAATTTGCCCGTTTCAATCCGCGCACAGCGCTCGACATGGTCCGTCAGGTACCCGGATTCACCATCGACACCGGTAACAGCGACGAGCGCGGCCTGGGCCAGGCCGACGAAAACGTGCTGATCAACGGTGCCCGTATCTCGGGCAAGAATATTGATGCCTTCACGTTTCTCGGCCGGATTTCCGCTGCCAATGTTGTGCGGATCGAAATCGTCGACGGGGCATCGCTCAGCATTTCCGGCCTTTCCGGACAGGTGCTCAATCTCGTGACCAACGCGACCGAAGCAAGCGGCATTAGAGGTAATTTCAAATGGGGCCCGCGATGGCGCCGCTCGGGCAATAACTGGTTTGCCGGCGAAGCCTCTATCAGCGGCAAGCTGGGCAAGGGCGATTTCACATTGTCGATTGAAAATGATGCCGCGCGCAATGGCGTTGAAGGCCCGGAACGGGTCACCGACCGCTTTGGAAACCTGCTGTTCGAGCGCGACGAGGTCGCCCGCTATCGTCAGGATCGCCCAAAGCTGAGCGGGTCCTATAGCCGCACCAGTGAAGGCGGATCGGTGTTCAATGCCAATGGTGCCTACGAGATTTTCCGTCGCCGGGAAACGGTCGCAACCGATCGCACGCAGATCGGGCAGCCCGATATTTTCGAACTTTATTCCAGCCGCGAGAATGAATGGAATGCCGAATTCAGCACGGATTATGAATTTGACCTGGGTGGCGGACGGCTGAAACTTATCGGCTTGCAGCGCTTCGAGCATAGTCCGGTCGGCGATTTTTTCGGACAGACATTTACCGACGGAATCACGCCTCCGAGGGGCAGCCGATTTGACCGGGTGACCGACGAAGGCGAGTCGATTTTGCGCGCCGAATATGGCTGGAAAACAGCGGGTGGTACCGACTGGGGCTTCAGTGTCGAAGGCGCGTATAATTTTCTCGACAATGAAGGCGCTTTGGCGGTGCTCGATTCTCAGGGCATATTCCAGCCAGTCGCGTTGACCAATGCCAATAGCAAAGTCACCGAATATCGCGGTGAATTCATCGGTACCTATGGACGCCCGCTGTCGGATGTTCTGAACCTTCAGGCGACCTTGGGCGGCGAATATAGCAAAATCAGCCAGAGCGGAACAAGAGGCGAGAGCCGGTCCTTCGTTCGCCCGAAAGGATCAGTCTCGTTGGCCTGGAAGCCAAAGAATGATCTGGACGTCAGCTTGAAACTGGAACGGTCCGTTGGGCAGCTGAATTTCTTTGATTTTGTCGAATCCGTAGATGTGTCCAATAACAACGGCAATGCCGGCAATCCTGGACTGGTCCCGCCGCAAAGCTGGCGCGCCGAACTGGAAACGACGCAGAAGCTCGGGCCCTGGGGGTCGTTGACCGTCAATATATATGGCGAGAAATTCAGCGACATTGTCGATTCGATCCCCATCACTGCGACCACGGAGGCTCGCGGCAATCTTGATAGTGCGACCAGCTACGGCGTCGAACTGGTGACCAGCATCCTGTTCGATCCGATCGGCTGGAGTGGTGCCAAGCTCGACGTCGAAGGCGATATCCGCAAGACTTCGTTGCGCGACCCCTTGACCGGAATTTTCCGGCGGATCAACGACGACAAGATATTCACCTATGAAGCCACCCTGCGCCACGATATTCCCGGAAGCAATTGGGCATGGGGCGCCGGTGTTGAGGATTTCCGCTATTCGGATTTTCTGCGCCTGGATCAGATCACCCGCTTCCGCACCGGCGCACCCTATAGCTGGATATTCATCGAACATAAGGACGTGCTGGGACTGACAGTGCAGGCCAATCTGGGAAATTTGCTGGGGCGCAGCGAGAATTTTACCCGTACGGTATATGCCAACCGGCGCGACGGACCGATTGCCTTTATCGAAGACCGCAGCCGCGAGTTCGGTTTGATTTACCGGTTGACCGTCAGCGGCAGCTTTTGACGCACCCCTCGGCAAGGAAATTTAGCCGGATAGACTTTCTCCGCGGGCATCCCTACATCCGGGGCCATGCCACCTGATTATGCTACCCAGGGTCAGATTGACCCGCCGATGATTCCTACGCTGAAGCGTTTCCTGCCCTATCTCTGGCCAAAGGGTGAGCCCGGGTTACGTCTACGAATCATTGTTGCCGGATTCCTGGTGCTTTGTGCGAAGGCATCCATCCTCACGATGCCGTTCCTTTACAAGGCGATTATCGATGGCATGTCCAACGATGAACTTGGCACCGAGTTGACCGTGTTACTCGCTCTCGTTGCCGCTTATGGTCTGGCGCGGTTCGGGCAGGTGATGTTCGACAATCTGCGAAACATCGTATTCGAAAAGGTCGGCCAGCAAGCGGCCCGGCGCCTCGCGACCAATGTTTTTACCCATCTCCACAGCCTGTCGCTGCGCTTTCACCTCAACCGCCGCACCGGCGAAGTCACCAAGGTCATCGAACGAGGGACCAAAAGCATCGATGTGATGCTCTATTTTTTGCTGTTCAACATCGCCCCGACATTTGTTGAACTGGCGGCGGTGCTGGTCATCTTCCAGATCAAATTCGGGTTTGGACTGGTCGCCGCAACGATGGCGATGGTCGCGATCTATATTATCTTCACCCGCAAGGTTACCGACTGGCGCAATGCGCTGCGGGCGAGGATGAATGACATGGACACGCGGGTGATTGGTCGGTCGGTCGATGCCCTGCTGAACTACGAGACGGTCAAATATTTCACCGCCGAACGCCGCGAAAGTGAGCGCTATGACAAGGCAATGCGAGACTGGGCTGCTGCTGCGGTCAAATCGGAAAACTCGCTCGGTCTACTCAATATCGGACAGTCGATAATCACCAACCTCACCATGATCGGTGCGATGGCATTCAGCGTTTACGGCTGGCAGCAAGGCAACCTCACGGTCGGCGATCTGGTGCTGGTCAACGCGCTGCTGATGCAGTTGTTCCGGCCGCTGGATATGCTGGGTACCGTCTATCGCACGTTGCGTCAGGGTCTGGTCGACATGGACGCGATGTTCAAGCTTATCGACACCGAACAGGAAATTGTCGACAAGCCGGGAGCGAAGCCGTTGCGGGTTTCCGACGGTGCCGTGCGGTTTGAAAATGTCGTGTTCAACTATGATGACGATCGCCAGATCCTGCATGGCCTCGATTTTGAAGTGCCGCCCGACGGGACGCTGGCGATTGTCGGTCCCTCCGGTGCCGGCAAGTCGACGATCGCACGGCTGTTGTTTCGTTTTTACGATCCGCAAGCCGGACGGATATTGATCGACGGTCAGGACATTGCCGGGGTTACCCAGCACAGTCTGCGCGGCGCGATCGGCATCGTCCCGCAAGACAGCGTTTTGTTCAATGACAGCATTGGCTATAATATCGGCTATGGCCGCGAAGGCGCCACCCAGGCCGAGATCGAGGAAGCGGCGCGCGGGGCGGCACTGGATGGCTTTATCGCCAGATTGCCCGATGGCTATGACACGCAGGTCGGCGAGCGTGGTTTGAAATTATCGGGCGGGGAGAAACAACGCGTCGCGATTGCCCGCACCTTGCTGAAAAATCCGCCGGTGCTGATCCTGGATGAAGCGACCTCTGCGCTCGACAGCCGAACCGAAGACGAGATTCAGGCGACTCTCGCCAAGATATCGGAGCGGCGCACCACATTGATCATCGCCCACAGGCTCTCGACGATCACCCACGCCGACGAAATTATCGTGCTCAACGAAGGCCGTATCGCTGAACGCGGCAGTCACCGGCAATTGCTGGTCAAGCGCGGCCTTTATGCGGACATGTGGAAGCGGCAGGCGGAGGACCAGCGGGAGACGGCGTGACAGCCGACGCGGATTACAATTTCGGTCAATATTGCTTTTGCGGTTTCACATAGTGCCGTCTCTGGCTAGGGGATGGTGAATGACCGCAGCCCTCCTTCCCCTGCTCAAATCGACCTTTGGCTTCAGCAGCTTTCGCGGCATGCAGGATCAAGTGCTGACGCGCGTACTGGCGAAACAGAATACACTCGCCGTCATGCCTACTGGTTCCGGTAAATCGCTTTGCTATCAACTGCCCGCGATCGCCAACCCCGGCACGACCATCGTCATATCCCCGCTGATCGCCCTGATGCACGATCAGTTGCGCAGCGCCGAAGCCGTCGGGATCAGGGCAGCCACCCTCACTTCCGCCGACGACAACCGCGCCGAGACGATTGCCCGTCTGAAAGCGGGCGAACTGGATTTGCTCTATGCCGCGCCGGAACGCGCGTCCCAGTCGCATTTTCGCGAATTGCTGGAACAGACCGATATCGCGCTCTTCGCCATCGACGAAGCGCATTGCGTGTCCGAATGGGGCCATGATTTCCGGCCCGACTACCGGCTGCTCCGTCCCCTGCTCGACCATTTTGAGTCTGTGCCGCGGCTCGCGCTCACCGCGACCGCCGATGCCCATACGCGCGACGACATATTGGTGCAGCTGGGAATAGAGCCGGATGGCCTGATCCTTGCGGGCTTTGACCGTCCGAATATCCGCTACAGCATGAACCCGCGCAGCGGGCTGGCGCGGCAGATCGGGGATCTGGTCGAGCGTACGCCGGGATCGGGGATTGTCTACGCGCAAACCCGCGCCGCGACCGAAAAAATGGCCAGCCAGATCGCCAGCACCGGACGCAGCGCCCGCGCCTATCACGCTGGCCTGCCGCCGGAAGTCCGTCAGCAGAACCAGCACGATTTTGTCGCGTCCGAAGATATGGTGATGGTCGCGACCATCGCCTTCGGCATGGGGATAGACAAGCCGGATGTGCGCTTTGTCGCCCATGCCGGACTGCCCAAGTCGATCGAAGCTTATTATCAGGAAACCGGTCGTGCCGGTCGTGACGGCGATCCGGCCGAGGCCCATATGTTCTGGGGTGCGGAAGATTTCGCCAAAGCGCGTCAACGGCTTGGCGAGATTGACGAGACCCGGCTGGAGAGCGAGCGGACAAGGCTCGCGGCCCTGGGCGGTCTGGTCGAAACCCCCGAATGCCGCCGCGCGATTTTGCTCCGGCATTTTGGTGAAGATCCGCCGGCCAAATGCGGCAATTGCGACAATTGCCTCAACGCTCCGGTGACCCGCAACGTCACCGAACTGGCGCGCAAATTCCTGTCTGCGGTCTATCGCACGGGACAGAGTTTCGGCGTCACCCATCTCGAGGCGGTGCTCACCGGGCGGCAGGATGAAAAAATCCTCGCGCGCGGTCATGATAAGCTTTCGGTGTTCGACATTGTCGGAGAAGAGGAAGCGCCGCTAATCAAGCCGGTATCGCGCTCACTTTTGCTCCGCGATGCGCTGCGCAATACCGATCATGGCGGCCTGATGTTCGGGCCGGAGGCGCGCAAAATCCTCAAAGGTGAACAGGAAATCGCCATTGTCGAACCGCCCAAGCGTGCATCGCGCAAACGGCGCGGTGGCAGCGCCTCTCCCAATCCGTTCGGCGATCCCTTGTTCGAGGCGCTGCGCAAGAAACGGATGGAACTAGCCAAGGAACTCGGCGTTCCGCCCTATGTGATCTTCCACGACAGTGTGCTGCGTGATATGACCGGCCTGAAGCCAGAGAGCCTGTCAGCGCTCAGCGAACTTCCGGGCGTTGGCGCGGCGAAACTGGAGAAACATGGCGAAGCCTTTCTGGCCGTAATCCGCGATGTGACCGAAACAGAGCAGGTGAATGTATGAAATTTCTACCCGCCATCCTACCGATTGCCTTAATCGGCTGCAGTGCCCCCACCGTAACCGATACACACGTTTCGACAGAGGAGTCCCAAAGCATGTTCCGAAAAATTAACGACAATATCAGCGTGTCACCGCAAATCACCCTGGACGATGTCGCGGCGGCCAAAGCCGAGGGCGTCACCCTGATCATCAACAACCGTCCCGATGGCGAGGATCCGTCGGCGCCCCAAAGTGCGGACATCGAAGCTGCGGCCAGTGCTGCCGGCATCGAATATGTGACGATTCCGATCACCCATAGCGGCTTTTCCGCGCCTCAGATTGATGCGATGATCGCCGCACTGGCCAAGACCAAGGGCAAGACTCTGGCCTATTGCCGGTCTGGCACACGCTCCACGCTGCTGTGGTCGCTGGCGCAGGCGAAACAGGGCTTCGCACCGGATGAAATTGCCCGGCTCGCCGGCAATGCAGGCTATGACATTACCCCGGTCCGCGCGATGGTCGATGCGCTGGCTACCGGGAACTGATTACAGCAACTGGACAGCCACTGACATTCGTGTAAGTAAACGCGATCATGGAAAATCTACCATCCCCGACCGACTGGGCAGTGCCGCTTTTTATCATCACAGTTGCCATGGAATGGCTGTGGAGTCGCAAGAATAAAAAAATACGTTACGAAACCAAAGACGCACTGACGTCGCTGGCGCTAGGAACCGGCAGCGTTGTCGCAGGCATCCTGACCGGCGGGCTCGTTCTGGCGCTCAGCCTGTGGGTCTATCAATATCGGCTATTCGATTTCGAGATCAGCTGGTCCAATGCGCTGTGGTTGGTGCCATTGGCCTTCGTGCTAGATGATCTGGCTTATTACTGGTTTCACCGCACCGCCCACCGGGTCCGGTGGTTCTGGGCGGCGCATGTGATCCATCACAGCAGCCAGCATTATAATCTGACGACAGCGCTGCGGCAGACCTGGACCGGCTTTTTCGCCCTCAGCTTCCTTTTCCGGATGCCGCTGTTTTTCCTTGGCTTTCCGCCGGCGCTGATTTTCTTCCTCGCAGGGCTGAATCTGGTTTATCAATATTGGATCCACACCGAGGCGATTGCCCGGATGCCGCGCTGGTTCGAAGCGGTGATGAACACGCCGTCCCACCACCGCGTCCATCATGCGACCAATCCACGTTATCTTGACCGGAATTATGCCGGTGTGTTCATCATCTGGGACAAGATGTTCGGCACCTATGAGCCGGAAACAGACACCGAGACAATTCAATATGGCATCATCAAGAATCTCAACAGTTACAACCTGTTGTGGGCAGCCTTTCACGAATGGATCGGTATTGCCAAAGATCTGTGGGCCGCTCCGTGGCGACACAAGTGGAATTATCTCGTCAAGCCGCCAGGCTGGAGCCATGATGGCAGCCGGGAAAGCAGCGAGACAATCAAGCAGCGCTGGCAGAACAACCTTAAAAGCTAAGCTTGCCAAAGATTACATATTTGTAGCTATCCTTTCCCCGAAAAAGAGCGCAAGCGCGCGATAGAGGGTTGAGGGCCCCTCCAGCCGTGCACGATTCGCACGCGGGTCGCACATTGGAACCATTTTGGAAATTTCGGAGGGACGCAGCCGCGGTCTGCGCGCGCTGGCCTATGTTCGCATCTGGTTTAAGGACGCATTGTGCGGGAGGTCCTGCTCATGGACATGAGCGACGTCCAGGACATTCACATCGACAAACAGGCGTTGATGACACGTATCGTGCCGACCAGCTGGATACTCGGCCTGCTAGCCTGCAGCCTGCTGATAGTCATCGCCATGATGGGATGGGCCGGCATGGGCATGGATTTCCTGAAACCCAGTAATGGCAAGTACTTCCTGCTGCTGATGCTGCTGGCTATCACCCGCGTTGCAATGAAGAACCATTCGAACGGATGGCAGCGGATCGTGCGAGATTTTTGCGAATATGTCGGCTTCTTCCTGTTTATCAGCTTGCTGGGCGCTACCGCAACCTATCCTGCCGCTGCTGCAACCAGCGGATTTGTCGACCCGGCGCTGGCGCGCATCGATGCGTTTCTGGGTTTTGAGTGGATGAGCTGGTATTTGCTGGTCGTGGACAACCGATGGCTGCAATGGGCGGGAAGCCTAGCCTATGCAAATATCTATATGTCACCTTTACTACTGCTGGGCGGCCTCGCGATCAGCGGTGAACGCGCCCGCGCGCAACTTTTCCTTGTCAGCTTCTGGCTCGCCGCGGTGATCACCGTGTTCGCGTTCCTCGCCTTTCCCGCAGTCGGTCCGCTGGCCTATGTGTGGCAAGGTCCGGTTCCCTATATGCCGACCAGCGCCCTGTATCAGGCAGAATTGATTCCGCTGTTGCGGGACAATCTTTTTTTCATGGTTGATCTGGGCGCGCTTCAGGGGCTGGTTTGCGCCCCCAGTTTCCACACCGCAGCGGCGGTTGTCTATATCGCCATGGCATGGCAGTGCCGCTATCTGCGCTGGCCATTGCTGGTGATCAATGGCGCGATGCTGCTTTCGACTCCGGTTGAAGGGACCCACTATCTGATCGACATGATCGGCGGCGCAATTGTCGGATTATTTGCACTGTGCACGGCCGGTGCAATACAATATAGCCTCCCCAAAATGCGCCAACAGCGCAGATGGAGAGAGATTGGAATATGGCAGAATTTGACATCATCGTCATCGGCGGCGGTTCCGCCGGCAGTGCAGTCGCGGGACGGCTGAGCGAAGACGGGAAACGCACCGTCTGCCTGATCGAGGCGGGCGGACGGAATGACAATTTTCTTGTCAAAACACCAGGGATGATGCCGTTCCTGCTGAAAAACGCCAACTGGAAATTTGATACTATCCCGCAAAAAGGCCTGAACGGGCGCATCGGCTATCAACCGCGCGGACGCGGGCTTGGCGGATCGAGCGCGATCAACGCGATGGTTTATATCCGCGGCAACAAATGGGATTATGACAATTGGGCGGCCATGGGCTGCACCGGCTGGTCTTATGACGAAGTTCTTCCCTATTTCAAAAAATCGGAGAGCAACGAACGCGGCGGCGACGATTATCATGGCGGCGACGGCCCACTTTCCGTGTCCGATCAGAAATGGCCGAATCCGGGAAGTGTCGCCTTTGTCGAAGCCGCGCGCAATTTGCAGCTGCCTATTCTCGATGATTTCAATGGCGAGAAACAGGAAGGCATGGGCATTTTCCAAGTGACCCAGAAAGGCGGCGAACGCTGGTCAGCAGCGCGCGCCTATGTTGAACCAGCCCGTTCCCGTCCAAATCTGACGATCAAGACAAAATCTCTGGTCGAGAAACTGATCGTCAAGGAAGGCCGCGTCACCGGTGTGCAAATCAAGCGCGGGTTCGGGCGCGAGACGATAAACGCGCGCGGCGCGGTTGTACTGTCCGCCGGTGCCTTCGGATCGCCCCATATCCTGCAATTGTCCGGCATTGGACCGGCGGAGCATCTGAAAAGCAAGGGCATTGATGTCGTTCTCGACAAGCCCGAAGTCGGCGCGAATCTGAAGGATCATATCGACTTTGTTGCCGGCTATCAGACCGAGTCCACTGAGCTCATCGGAGATTCTCTTGAAGGCACAGTGCGTATGGGCAAGGCGATCATCGAGCATCGGATGAAGCGGACCGGGATCATGACCACACCTTATGCCGAAGCCGGTGGTTTCTGGAGTAGCGGTCCGGATGTCCCGGCCCCGGATATCCAATATCATTTCGTGCCTGCCATGCTCGAAGATCATGGCCGCGAGAAGGTCAAGGGTCATGGCTTCAGCTGTCATGCCTGCGTACTCAGGCCGCATAGCAAGGGCACCGTCAGGCTCAATGATGGAGATCCAAACGCGCCGCCAGCCATTGACCCGAATTTCCTTGATGACGATCGCGATATCGCGACCTTGCGCAAGGGTGTCCGGCATATGAAACGGATATTGGAAACACCGCCACTGACAGAATTTTTACCGACCGACCGGCATCCGATCGATATGAGCAATGATGCAATACTCGACACTTTGATCCGGGATCGCGCCGATACCGTCTATCATCCGGTCGGCACGTGCCGCATGGGTTCAGACGATGGAGCGGTGGTTGATCCGCGGCTGAAATTCCAGGGACTGGAAGGTCTCTATATTGCCGATGCCTCGATCATGCCGGAAATTATCAGCGGCAACACCAACGCCCCGAGCATAATGATCGGAGAGCGGGCCGCCGATTTCATCAAGGCGGATCTGGGCTAAAATCTGAAACCTCCCGGTGTCAGACACGGCAAGCCGTTGGCGCTTCGCCTCTCTTTTGTGCTGCACTCAAAAAAAGGCCGGGATGCTTTCACATCACCGGCCATAAAGTTGGTTGTTCGCAGGAGGAACAAGGAGAGGCGCCGACCCCGGGTTGGGGGGGTAAGGCCGGCGCCAAACTCGGAAATCAGTAATTATAGGCGCGCTCGCCATGTTCGCCGAGGTCGAGGCCCTCCCGCTCGACTTCTTCGGTAACGCGCAGTCCTGTGATCAGCTTGGCGGTGTACATCGCGATGACCGTTCCGACGCCGGCCCAGCCGATTGTGACCAGCACACCGACGATCTGGGTGACAACCTGGGCGCCCATGGCGGTGGAACCGTCGCCCGGTCCTCCGAACATCGGCTGGTAGACAATGCCGGTTCCGATCGCGCCGACCATGCCGCCGACACCGTGGATCCCGAAAGCATCAAGCGAGTCATCATAGCCAAGCTTCGGTTTCAGGAAGGATACGGCGTAGTAGCAGATAAGCGAGGCAACCGCGCCGAGAACAATGGCACCGAACGGTCCGCTGTTGCCTGCTGCAGGGGTTACCGCAACCAGACCGGCGATCACGCCCGAACAGAAGCCAAGCGCCGATCCCTTGTGACCGCTCAGCTTTTCAGCCAGCATCCAGAACAGGGCACCCGAAGCGGTGGCCACAAAGGTGTTGATCATCGCGAGGCCAGCCGTACCGTCCGCTTCTAGTTCGGAACCGGCGTTAAAGCCGAACCAGCCGACCCAAAGCAGCCCGGCACCGACCATGGTCAGCGTCAGGCTGTGCGGAGGCATCGGCTCCTTGGGGTAGCCCGTGCGGTTGCCGAGGATGAGCGCTGCAACCAGCGCGGATACACCGGCGTTGATATGCACAACCGTACCACCGGCAAAGTCGAGAGCGCCCATTTCAAACAGCAGTCCGCCGCCTGCCCAGACCATATGGGCGATCGGGAAATAGACGATCGTCAGCCAGACTGCGCCGAAAACCATGACCGCGGAAAATTTCATCCGCTCGACCACCGATCCGAGCACGAGAGCCAGAGTGATGGCCGCAAAGGTCATCTGGAAGGAAATGAAGACATATTCCGATATCACTTCATCGGAGAATGTCCCTGCGGTGCTGGAACTGTCGACACCAGCGAGAAAAAACTTACCCCAACTGATGAAGGCATTGCCTTCGGGACCGAACGCCAGACCATAGCCGTACATGACCCAGATCAGCATCGCGAGACAGGCGGCTGCTCCGATTTGCGTCATTGTCGCCAGCATATTCTTGGTGCGCGTCAGACCGCCGTAAAACAGGGCGAGGCCCGGCAAGATCATCAGCAAGACCAGGATCGTCGCGGTCATCATCCAGGCGTTGTTTCCCGGATTGGGTACGGCGGCGGCCGCTGCAACAACCTCCTGGGCAAAGGCCGGGACCGAGAGACTGGCTAGCGCCGCCATCCCGGTCAATGATGTCAAAATTTTTCTCATGAGTATCTGCTTCCCCGCTTAGATTGCTGTGTCGCCGGTTTCACCGGTGCGAATGCGAACGGCGCCTTCGAGACCGATCGTGAATATCTTGCCGTCGCCGATCGATTCGGTGCCTGCTGCAGCTTGAATAGCCTCGACCGCCTGGGCCGCGATGGCACCGCTGCAAGCCACTTCGATTTTCAGTTTCGGAACCATGTTGGTGGTATATTCCGCACCCCGATAGACTTCCGTCTGGCCCTTTTGCCGACCGAAGCCCTTGACTTCGGTCACGGTCATGCCGGACACGCCGACACCGGTCAGCGCTTCCCGAACATCGTCGAGCTTGAACGGTTTGATTATGGCTATGATAAATTTCATTACGCCCCCTGTTGTGGTTACAAGGGGACTCTTCGCAATGCGCGTGCCAGAATTGTAAGCTTATGGATTAAAAGAGTTTTTGTTAAAACCAGTCGCCTGAGGACGAGTAATATTTGGGCAGCGCGGCACAAGTGCACAAATTTCAGGCACGACCCTCGGCCAGCCGGGCCAATATTTGCGGGATGATCTTTTCGGTCTCTCGCCGGCCGATAGCGATCAGCTCATCGGCCTTGGTAAAATTCTGAATATCGATATGGCCGACCGGCGGTGACATCGCAAAATCGGGCGGATCGAGCGCCAGCGAATAGCGCCCCAGATTGCGCAGCGACAGGCCTACCGATGCCTTGATAATGGCAATGCTATTGGGTTCCTTGCCATTATTCTCTGCAATTCCGGCGGCGATCGAACGATGGATAAAATCATCCTGCAGATTGACCGACAGGCACAGAGCCTCTGGCGCGAGTTGTCGCACCGGTGACACGGGAACCGGCAAGGCAGCACCGCCGTCGACGAGCAGCCGGCCTTCATGTTCCACGGGCTTGAATATGCCGGGCAGCGACATGGATGCGCGAATCGCAGGCACAAGCTTGCCGGAGTTCATCACAATCGTATCGCCCGTCCGCAGGTCAGCGGCAACCGCCGCGACCGGAAACGGCAATTCTTCGAAGCTGAGGTGACCGAATTCGGTCTCCAGCTCTTTCTCGATATTGCGCGCGCCCATGACCGCGCCGCGTTTGAAATGCGGGTCCATGAATCGCAGCATGTTGCGGAAATTGGCGTGGCGGGCCATATCTTCGAGATAATCGAGCTTGCCAGCCGCATAGCTGGCTCCGGCAATCGCTCCGATCGACGTGCCCGCGATCGCGGCGATTTCCAGCGGTGATTCATCAATCGCCCGCAGCACGCCGATATGAGTCCAGCCAAGACCGGCACCGCCGCCCAGCGCGAGGGAAATTTTGCCAGCCCCGCTCATAACGATACATCCTCCGCCAATATCGCCCTTGCTTCGGCCAGATCTTCTGCCAGCACCATCACTCTGGCGGGCAGCGCGATACCCGCGCCTTCCACGATATTCACGCCGCTGTCGAAACACACCGCGCCGATCCCCGCTGCGGCGAGCCGCCCGCGGATGATCTCGGCTTCCACGCCGTGCATATGCCGGGACAATTCCACCAGGCTCATGATCGATTATCCTCCAAAATAGCGATCCGTTGCTCGCGTCGGCAGGCCATCAATACTTTTCACCCGGCCGTTGGTCTTTTCCATCCATGCCTCGGGATCGGACTGGCGGTGATATTTGACCAACGTCTCGCGCTCGGTCTTCAGCTCCATCTGCGGCACGCCCCAGCCGCAGCTGGTCTGTATGCTCTCGACTCTTATGTCGAAAATCTGGCGTGTACCGGGAAGAATGTCGAAATACGCGGCCAGTTGCGCCCACTCGGGGTCCTGCGGCAGCACCGGCTGTCCGGTTCCGTAAATCCGCAAGATCAGCGCGGGATTGGCAAAATTGTTGAACATGATCGTAACCCGCCCGTCGGCGACCAGATGGGCGTGAGTTTCATTGCCCGAGCCGGCCAGATCGAGATAGGCAACCCGGTCGGGACCAAGCACCCGAAACGCATCATAGCCTTTGGGCGAGAGATTGATCCGGCTGTCCGCCGCCGCGGTCGCGACAAAGAACATCGGCTGCTTCGCGATGAAGGCGGTATGATCGCCGTTCAGGGCATCAAAAAAATCGGCCATGGAAAATTCCCGTTCAGTAAAATGGGCCGCCGAGAAATAATTTCCAAAGCAGCACCAATATCCAGTGTATCGCAATAACGGGCCACAGCGACTGCGAAACAATCCGGATATGGGTCAATACAATGCCCAATAGGAACGTAGCAAACAGAAACGAAGGCTGCAGGAATATTGCTGACCATGGCGGACCGAGCGTCAGTGCCTGAAACGGATGCCAGAGCATGAACAGGGTCGCCGAAAGCCAGTTCCCCCAGCGTTGCGAGAAAGTCACCAACCAGGACAGCAGGACGCCGCGAAAGACCAGTTCCTCCGCCAAGGCAGGGACGAAGAACAGCACAATAGCGGCGATCAATAACGACTTGAGATCGACAACTGGATCAAAGCGAAGCCAACTGCCCAGATATCCCGACAGAGCAATAATCGCCGCCGCCGGAAGCGCGATACCCAAGGCGGCTTTCCAACGCTCCGCATCCGGCCAGACTTTCAACGCCCGCCACGTCTGTTTAACCGCCGTGACCAGCACCTGGCCTACCAACTCGCTCCGGCATCTATGGCTGCCTGCTCCTCGGGCCGGGATTGTCGCCCGAGAATCTTGTTCCGATGGGGAAAGCGACCAAATTGGGCGATCATATCGCGATGTTCGTTGGCAAATTTCAGATTACTGCCCAGTTTCGTGAACAGGGTGACAGATTTGTTCTGCAACTGGATATCCTCCGCATGCATGAACGGCATGTAGAGGAAAACCCGCTGCTGCTCAGTCAACTGCTGATCGAACTCCAGATCAACCGCCTTTTCAGCGATCTGCCGCGCCAGATGGTCGGTGGAAAAGGCATCGGCGCGATCGCGGAACATATTGCGCGGGAACTGATCGAACAGGATGATGGCAGCAAGCGCGGTTTCCGGCGAAGTCAGGAAATCATCGGCGGTTTTTGATTTCTGTTCTTCCCAGGGTTCGAAGAAACGCTCCTTGATAAGATTATCGATAGCTTCGTTCTTGGCCCACCAATCTTCGGGATTGAGTTCTTCGAACCACAAGGACAATATTTCATCAGCCCAATTCATTGGGGCATACCCGATTTAATCATGCGGCCTCCAGGCTCAAGCCGTGCCCCCGACGGTCAGCGCATCCACCAGCAAGGTCGGCTGCCCGACACCCGCAGGCACGGATTGCCCGCCCTTGCCGCACATGCCGATGCCTTCATCGAGCGCCATATCATTGCCGATACCAGTTACCTTGGTCAGCACCGTCGGGCCGTCACCGATCAGCGTCGCGCCCTTGATCGGTGCGCCAAGCTTGCCGTTTTCGATCTTGTAGGCCTCGGTGCAGGAAAAGACGAATTTACCCGAGACGATATCAACCTGTCCGCCGCCAAAGCTTTTGGCGTAAATGCCATTTTTGACCCGGCTCATCAGCTCGGCCGGATCATCGTTGCCGCCGCGCATGAAGGTGTTGGTCATCCGCGGCATCGGCGCATGGGCATAGCTTTCGCGGCGCCCGTTACCGGTCGCTGGCACGCCCATCAGACGCGCGTTAAGCCGGTCCTGCATATAGCATTTCAATATGCCGTCCTCGATCAGCACATTTTCCTGCGTCGGCGTGCCTTCATCATCGATGCTCAGCGACCCGCGCCGCTCCCTGATCGAACCATCGTCGACCACGGTGACGCCGGGAGCAGCCACGCGCTGGCCGATCTTGCCGGAAAACGCGCTGGTACCCTTGCGGTTGAAATCACCTTCGAGGCCGTGACCAATGGCTTCGTGCAATATGATGCCGGGCCAGCCGGGGCCGAGCAGGACGGTCTGTTCACCGGCCGGCGCATCCACGCTTTCCAGATTGACCAAAGCCTGCGCCAGGGCTTCGTCTACGGCGCGGTTCCAGCGCACCTCTTCGAACAGTTCGTCGTACAGATAACGCCCGCCCATACCGAAACTGCCGCTTTCACGGCGACCGTTTTCTTCGGCCACAATCGATACATTGAGCCGTACCAGCGGCCGCACGTCGGTCGCCACGAAACCATCGGGACGGACAATTTCGATGACGCTCCAGCTGCCGGACAGGCCGACAGAAACCTGAGCAACGCGCGGATCACGGGCGCGGGCTGCGGCATCGATTTGCTGGCAGAGAGCGACTTTCTGCGCGAATGGAATTGCTTCCAGCGGATTGGCTTCGCCGTAAAGATGCCGGTTGTTGCCGCGCGGCGGCGGGGCTTTCTCGCCCTTGGCCGGATCAAGCAATTGCAGGGTTTGCGCGGCGCGGCGGATCGCCGCTTCGCTAATCTCGTTGCTGTGGGAAAAGCCGGTCATCTCGCCCGAGACACCCCGCAGGCCAAAGCCGCTGTCGGTGCTGTAATCGGCGGTTTTCAGACGGCCATCGTCGAAGCCGAAACTCTCCACCGCGCTATATTGCAGGTACAATTCGCCATCGTCACAAGCGGACAGACTGTTGGAAACAAGCGCTTTGGCCCGTTCCGGGTCGAGGCCATCGGGGCGATACAGAAACGAGCGAGGATCAAGGTTTTCTATCATCCCATTCATATAGAAATGAATCGGGGGCCTTGCACCCCCTATGTCGGATTATTCTTCGGGTTGCGCCGGAGCGACGTCTGCAGGACCGCCGGTCAAAACGAATCGCCGGTCGCAATAACCGCAGTCGACATAGCCTTTTTCGTCAATCTCGAGCCATACACGCGGATGACCGAGCGCTGCGCCTCCGGGAATATCCGTGGCACCATCGCAGGCGTTGCGTTTCCTGGCTGTTCTGACAATTTCCGGGGCGTCAATCATATAAGCGCGATTAGCAACGGATCGACCGCTGCGCAATCCTGCAAATGTCAGAAATAGTTCATTGTGATCGGGAAGGTCGCTTCGTAAACACCGGTTTGCTGGCTTGGGCCCACGTCCAGCGTGGCGCCGATACGAAGCGTAATCACATCCGTAGACGCGATGCGGAAAAGACCGGGGAAGAATGTCGGGGTCAGATTGTCCGCTTGCAGCGTCAGAGACCGCATCGTCATGGCTGCCCCTCCCCCGATGCGATTCAATATATAGGTCGGCGAACCTGACGTGATATACACAAACCGGTTGCGCGACCCGTAACCCTGGAATTCGGCGTTGCTGACCGTTCCCCCGGCAGCGACGACCGATCCTGTCACGGTGCGAACACCGGCGGGGCTAACCACCGCGGTTCCACCCAACAGACCGGGGATCAAATTGCCGAAATTGAGATCGTCAACCGGGACAAGAGAAAGCGGACTCACCACCACAGCATCGGCTTCTGCACTGGCAGATTGCGCAAAGGCAGCCGGTGCGCTTGTCAGAGCGACAAGCACGAGCAGCAGGCCGCCGATCAGGCGTGGTAATATTTGGTCTCTGGTCCTCACAAAAACTGTTCTAGATCGAAAGCTGCAAGTTTGCCTTTAAGGCTATGGTTAATTTTCCGGTAATATTATTAGCGGGTATATGCCGCTCATTGATATTCTATGGTGATATTGAATGTCCCCACATAAGCGCCAGCGGCTTGATTAGGGCCTATGGTGAGCCTTCCACCGAGCTTGTAGTTGACTGACCCGCTTGCATTCAACGTTCGATTGCGCGTTCCGTTGCCACCATCAAAACGAAACTGATCGACGCGCATCGTTTCCGTACCGCTGACCCGGGTCAGATCGATCTGATTCTGGCTAACGGTTATGCGAACCCTTTCCAGCGGCTTGCCAAAAGCCGTGAACGATGCAGCTGTCCGGGTTCCACCCAGCGAGACGGCATTGCCACTCAACTGGGTCAGGGCATCAGTGTTCGGATTGATAACAAACCGGCTCGTGTTCGTACCTGCAGAAAAATCACCAAAATGCAGGTCGGCATTCTTGACGATGTTGACGCCCTGATTGACTGTTGTGCGCGATTGACCGTTTCCGGACGACGCTTCCGCGGCCGTGAGCGGAACGCAAACAGCCGCGCAGAACGACAGAAAAGTCGCGCACCACAACATGGGCCAATTGGCCCGAGCAAAAAATTCCCCGTGTTTCACCCGCAAAGCTATAGGGGATAAACTGCTAATTATTGTTGAACATCATGGTTGATCGGGATTCTCTCTCAAAACCGCCAAAATCTAGCTAGGGAGGGGTCTATGGCAGCCTTTCCGACCACATCCACCCGCAATGGTCTGGTGGCAGGCAATGACAATATTCTGCAGATGTTGCGTCATCGACGGGCCATCGGGAGCGATTGACCCTCAAGATAGCAAAGCCTTTGATTGTCCACGACAAGATGTTTATGCGAAGCGCATGACCAACGCAGCAATCTCGATCAAGAATCTTTCGAAAACCTACGCCGGAGGCCAACAGGCGCTCGACGATATCAGTTTTGATGTTCCCCGCAGTTCGATTTTCGGGCTTTTGGGCCCCAATGGCGCGGGCAAGTCGACGCTGATCAACATTCTTTCCGGCATGGTGCGCAAAACCGGTGGCAGCGCCAATATCTGGGGGTTTGATATTGATGACAGCCCGCGCAACGCCAAAGCCTCGATCGGGATCGTACCGCAGGAGATCATTTTCGATCCCTTCTTCACGCCCTTTGAAGCGCTGGAGGTACAGGCCGGGCTCTACGGCGTCGCGAAAGCGAAACGCCGGACGATGGAACTGCTGCGCGCGGTCCATCTGGAGGACAAGGCCGATGCCTATGCCCGGACCTTGTCGGGCGGTATGAAACGGCGGCTTCTGGTCGCAAAGGCGATGGTCCACGCCGATTCTGGTGCTCGACGAGCCGACCGCAGGGGTCGATATCGATCTGAGGCAACAGCTGTGGGAATATGTTCTGGATCTCAACAAGGCCGGGGTGACAATTGTGCTGACCACCCATTATCTCGAAGAAGCGGAAAATCTCTGCGAGCGGATCGCGATTATCAACCACGGCAAGCTGATCGCCAACAAGCCGACCCCGGAACTGGTCGACATGGCGCGCGAAAAACTGGTCGAGCTGACGCTCGATCGCGACATCAGCGAAGCGCAGGATGCGGTCTCTTTTGCGAACACGTTGTTCGAGAAAGCCGAAATCATCGGTCCGCGCACGGTGGCGGTCACCTATAACAAGGACCGGACCAATGCCGGGGGCGTGATGGCGGCGGTACAGGAGCAAGGCTATGCAATAGTCGACGTCACGACGAGGGAAGCGGATCTGGAGGATGTGTTTCTCAATCTGACGCGAGCGAAAGCGGCATAGTGGTAAAAGGTCACGCCATTTGCTTTGCTTTTCTGAGCGTTGCGTTTTTTCATTCGGGTGCGCAAGCATCTAATCAACCCGTGATTACCAACCCAACCCAATCTATCAGCCTGGATGATTTATTTGAGTTTACCGATCCGGATCATTGCGATTGGGGCAAACAAGTGGATCGTTTGATTGATAGCCTCTGGGTTTACGAAGATGACAACCCCGCATTCAATAAGCTTGATGTTCCGCGACAGTTTCGATCTGCGTTCGGAATTCCAAAGGTCACAACAAATGCTGATGGCAGCGTCGTTGTTTTTCCGCTGACTGGAACGCTTGGGGATCTAAGAGTGACCACCTTCGAATCCTTCGCTCCGGTCGGAGGCGACCCGCCTTCTCTCCATCTGACGTTCGAAGGCAACAAACAAATAGTTCGTCAAAAACTCGAGAAACTGGGCATTTCGGTCAATGTGAACGGTCATAGTATCGTCGATGGCGACATTTACTCCTATCACACTTACATCACCGCAAATGATAAAATTCCAACCCATACTGACCTGATTTGTTTACTGGTATGAACCACGACGTCATCATCATTGGTTCCGGCGCGGCCGGGCTGAGTGCCGCGATCACGCTGGCCCGCACCCACAAGGTACTGGTACTCGCCAAGGGCGAACTCACCAGCGGTTCGACATCGTGGGCCCAGGGCGGGATTGCCGCGGTGCTCGACGCGGGTGACACGTTCGAAAATCATATCAACGACACGATGATAGCCGGCGCCGGCCTCAACCGACGCGAAACCGTTGAATTTGTGGTCGAACATGCGCCAGCCGCAATTGCCCGGCTGGAAGATATGGGCGTACCCTTCAACAAGGAGGCAGAAGTCCTCCACCTCACAAGAGAAGGCGGACACAGCCATCGGCGGATTGTCCATGTCGATGACGCGACCGGCTGGGCAGTACAGGCAGCGCTGCAGAAAACCGCTGCGGCGCACCCGAATATCACCTTGCGGCCGCATATGGTAGCGATTGACCTGATCGTCGACCGCCATGCGGAAACACCCACCGGCACCAGAAATGTCTGGGGTGTTTATGCGCTCGACAATGAAACCGGCCATGTCGAGACTCTGACATCGCGCGCGACAATCATGGCGAGCGGCGGGGCCGGGCGAACCTATCTTTTCTCCACCGCCCCGCGCGGTGCGACCGGCGATGGCATTGCCATGGCCTGGCGGGCGGGCGCACGGGTTTCCAATATGGAGATGATGCAATTCCACCCGACCTGCCTCTACAATCTCGAGGTCAAGAATTTCCTGATCACGGAGGCTGTGCGCGGCGAAGGGGGGCATCTGAAATTACCGGATGACGCAGGCGATGAAGCCGGCGAGCGCTATATGCAGCGCTTTGATCCGGAACGCATGGAGCTGGCCCCGCGCGACATAGTTGCCCGCGCCAATGACCATGAAATCAAGCGTTTGGGTCTGGACTATGTCCATATCGATATCTCCCATCGCGATCCGGAATTTGTGAAGGGTCATTTCCCCAATATCTACGAAAAGCTGATTGGCCTCGGCATCGACATGACGACGGGACCGATCCCGGTCGTACCGGCCCAGCATTATACCTGTGGCGGGATATTGATTGATCTCGCGGGCCGTACCGACTTGCCCGGCCTCTATGCGGCGGGCGAAGCGAGCGAAAGCGGCCTGCACGGCGCCAACCGGCTGGCATCGAACAGCCTGCTCGAATGTTTCGTCTTCGGCGACGCGGCAGCGCGGGATATTGCTGCGCACTGGGATGACATGCCTACCCCGCCTGCCATCCGCCCATGGGATGAAAGCCGCGTCACCGACAGCGACGAAGAAGTGGTGATCAAGCAGACCTGGACCGAAATACGCCGTTTCATGTGGAATTATGTCGGCATCGTCCGCACCACCAAACGCCTCGAACGCGCCCAGCACCGCATCGATTTGCTCCGCGGAGAAGTGGAAGAATATTACGGTAATTTCCTCGTGACCCAGGATCTGATCGAACTGCGGAATTTGATCGAAGTCGCGGACTTGATTGTGCAGTCAGCACTGGCAAGGAAGGAAAGCCGGGGGTTGCATTATATCACCGATTATCCGGAACTGTTGCCGGAGGCCGTGGATACGGTTTTGGTGCCTTAGGAGGCCAGTCAGGTCGGTGGTAGCTTGTTTGGCAACATTAGCTTCGCTTCATCGCGACAACGGATGCTATGACAACGTGTTGAACTGGGAAACCCTTACGACCAGTGACCAGGACTTGCAGCGGTCGGACACGCCCTTAGCCGTGGTATTCATTCAGTGACCGCAGCCTTGCTCCTCATACTATTGATCCCATGTGCAAACAGCATTCCCAGTGCAATGGCAAGGACGTCAGCCGCAAAATCCATCCAGTCTGCGTCACGTCCGAATCCCATCGCCAGTTGCAGAATTTCTATCCCTCCGCCGAAAACCGTCAGCATGCTGAACAGGATTAATGTATTAACGCGCGACCAAAGGATTCTGGCCATGAAAGAGAGTATGAAAAATGCCAGAATGTGGTTGAGTTTGTCATCGGCAAAGACAACAGGCGCGTCTTCGGCGGGCATGAGCGATATGGCAAGGATGGCACCGAGCAATAGCCAGAAAAGGATACGGAATATATTCTTGTTGCTCATCGGGTTCACTTAATTGGCTGGACATTGCCGCTGCGTTAATGGAATGCGCACCCCGTTAGCTGCTTGTGGGGGGATATCACAAGAGAATGCTTTGACGCCGCTCAGATTCGCCGCTTTTGTCCGACACTAGTGGCACCATTATTCTGATAACCTGTCTGCCGATTTAATAACCTTGTCACTCGTCTTGTGCGTCTCCAGCTCCGCCGGATCAAACCACACCGGTTTCAGTTTCTTGTCGACAAACAGCTGCATCTGGTCGGTGTAATGCGGGGACTCCGGCCGTGTGGTCGCGGCGCCGAAGGGCTGGATCGAGCGCGAGTGCACGTTGCCGTTCTTGGCCCACTCGATGAACATGATGAAACTGTCGCCGTGACGCACGCTCAGTCGGCCGTCGTCATCTACGTCCCACAGGGTCGACGCCCGGATTGTGTCATTGCCGCCATCGACCGGCAGATCGACCTTGCCCTGCCGCATCCGAAGCACATCCATCATCGGCGAATCGATCTTCCCGAAATATTGGTTCAGATGGTCGACGGTTTCCTCGAGTATCTCTCGCGGATCGGGCAGTTTCCCGCGATTATAATGAGCTTTGTTAGCCGGGCGCAGGACCATCAGCGCGAGCGCATCGGCAGCGCCCTTGCCATCGAGATTCCAGTCCCACTGAGCAAGCAATTGCTGTGCTTTTAGCAGTTTCGCACTGCCCTTAAGGTCGAGCGCGGCAATCTTGTCCAGCCAGTTTTTCGCATAGCCCGCTTTCTCGTAGCCGGTGTCATATTTGATCTTCCACAACTCGTCATCGGTTATCTTGCCGTCGGTATTGGCGCGTTCCAGTAAGGCAATCGACCGGCGCGAGCGGTTGGTCTGGTCATCCTCGACGCCGAGCAGCGGCGAGAAATTGTCCGGGTTGAGCTCGTCCCCCGGCCCCGCCGCAATATAGGGCGTGTTGTTGGAGTTCATGACATAGCCCGACGCCGGATTGACCAGAGCAGGTACGCGGGTGAACGGCAGGGCTCCCTGCCAGAGCGTCGCAGACGTATCGCCCGGCAATATCGTGCGCCAGTCATGGCCGTCGGGCCGGTCGGGGAACATCGCGTTATAATATAACCCGATATTGCCCTTGGCATCGGCATAGATGAAATTGGTCGCCGGAACCCCCTGCCCCGCCATCGCCGCCTGCCATTCATCGAAATTCGTCGCTTTGTTGATGCGGTAATATTGGGTCAGCATATCGAGCTCGTCGATACCGGCATAGCGGAGCGCAAAGGCGCCGCTGTCATTCATGATCACCGGCCCGTGAATAGAGCGATAGGCGACCTGCGGATAGGGAATCACAAATGGACCAAACTTGATTTTCAGCCATACACGCTTCTTTTCCAGCGGCTTCCATTCTCCGTCAAAACGGTAGGCGTCTTTCTTTCTATTCAAGGTCAGCTTGTAGATGTCGATCAAGTCGGGTCGGTTGACGGTATTGGTCCAGCCGAGATATTTATTATGCCCGAGAAACGGGAACGGCGATCCGGGGAAATTGGCACCGGCAAAGTCCCAGCCCTGCTCGCTGTGCACGACCAGTTCGTACCAGGCGACATTGCCGCGCAGCGGCTGGTGCGAATTGGAGATCAGACGGGTCTTGCCTTCGGGAGATCGATCCGGCGCAATCGCATAAGCATTGGAGCCATTTTCATCCGGATCCGGGCCGACAGGGGTGACCGTGTTGCCGTCGAGAATTTTGTCAGGACTCAGCGGATGGATCGATTTTTTTGTCGGCTTATCGGACAGCTGCGGGCCGCCCTCCCGCGGCAAATCCTTGTTCTGCACCAGCGCTTCGATCGGACTGTTAAGGCCGAAGAAAAAGGGCGACCGCAGCACAAATCCGGCGGCGATATCCTGACCATTGACGGGAAATAATTTGGCCAGGGCGACCTCTTCGGGATGTTCTTCGGCATATTGATTGAGCCCGGACGCATAGCCGTCAAGCAATGCGCGGACATCCTCCGGGAGATCACCATATTTGCGGGTCACCGTGCCCCGTACATCAAGCAAGGCGGCAATATAGTCGATTGGCGCGCTGTCCGCTCCGTTGAGCGTGGCCATCCGGCCCCGGGTCATCGCGGTTACTTCCTGCAGCGTCGAAAAATCATCTTCAGCATGGGCATAGGCCACGCCATAAGCAACATCGGCGTCGGTCTTGCCAAAAATATGCGGAACACCGAAATCATCGCGGACAATGCGGGCTTCATAGGGACCACCCGGTGGCGGTGCGGCCGCTTCAATGCTCAACGGTTCCCAGACCGCCAAACTGATTGCCACCAGCACAAGAAAAATTAGCAGCCCGGCGGCCACCCGCTTAAGTGTTTTCACGTATTTTTTCCTCCCCGACGGCATCATATGCTGCGCGTATTTTCACGCTCGTCAGCGCTTACCATATATATCAGACGGAAAAAGTCATCAATATGGTTGTGTTGCACGACTACAACACCATATTCATGGTAAGATATTGAGAACGAACAGGATGAACCGATGAACCTTGAGAAATTCACCGACCGCGCCAAAGGATTTCTGCAATCCGCGCAGACCGTTGCAATCCGGATGAACCACCAGCAGATTACCGCCGCGCATGTCGCCAAGGCGCTGCTCGAAGACGACCAGGGCATGGCAGCGGGTCTGATCACCAAAGCGGGCGGCGACGCCAAAAAAGCGCATCAGGAAATTGATGCGGCTCTGGAGAAGATTCCTGCGGTATCAGGTGGCGGAGCGCAGCAGACGCCGGGACTGAATAATGATGCGGTTCGGGTTCTCGATCAGGCCGAACAGATTGCCGACAAAGCCGGTGACAGCTATGTTACCGTGGAACGGCTGCTGCTCGCACTGGTGCTGTCCAAGGACACAGCTGCCGGCAAGGCGCTGCAGTCCTCCGGCGTAACCGTAGAAGCGCTAAACGACGCGATCAACGAATTGCGCGGCGGACGGTCAGCGGATAGTGCGACGGCCGAAGATACTTATGAAGCGTTGAAAAAATTCACTCGCGACCTCACCCAGGCAGCGCGCGACGGCAAGCTCGATCCGGTAATCGGCCGCGACGAAGAGATCCGCCGGACGATCCAGATTCTGGCGCGGCGGACCAAGAATAATCCAGCCCTGATCGGTGAACCCGGCGTCGGCAAGACCGCCATTGCGGAAGGCATGGCGCTGCGCATTGCCAATGGCGATGTGCCGGACAGCCTGAAGGACCGCCGCTTAATGTCTCTCGACATGGGCTCGCTGATCGCCGGCGCGAAATATCGCGGCGAGTTTGAAGAGCGGCTCAAGAGCGTGCTCGATGAAGTGCGGGGAGCCGATGGCGAAATCATCCTGTTTATCGACGAGATGCACACTTTGATCGGTGCGGGCGCTTCGGAAGGCTCGATGGATGCCTCCAATCTGCTCAAACCGGCACTGGCGCGCGGCGAACTCCACTGTATCGGCGCAACCACGCTCAATGAATATCAAAAATATGTTGAGAAAGACGCGGCTCTTCAGCGGCGGTTCCAGCCGGTCTTTATCGGCGAGCCAACCGTCGAGGACACGATTTCGATCCTCCGCGGACTGAAGGAAAAATACGAACTGCATCACGGGGTGCGGATTACCGATGCTGCACTGGTGAGCGCTGCAACGCTCTCCAATCGCTATATTTCCGACCGCTTCCTGCCCGACAAGGCCATCGACCTGATGGACGAGGCGGCTTCGCGCATCCGCATGGAAGTCGAATCCAAGCCCGAAGAAATCGAAACACTCGACCGGCGGATCATCCAGCTCAAGATCGAACGCGAGGCGCTTTCCAAGGAGAGTGATGATGCCTCCAAGGGACGTCTCGAAACGCTCAAGAAAGAACTGTCCGAGCTCGAACAGCATAGCGCAGAACTGACCACGCGCTGGCAGGGCGAGAAAGACAAGATTCACGCCGAGGCACAGCTCAAGGAACAGCTGGATCATGCACGGCTCGAACTGGAGCAGGCCGAACGAGCCGGTGATCTCGCCAAGGCCGGGGAACTGAGCTACGGCACCATCCCCAATCTTGTGAAAGCGCTCGAAGAAGCTGCTGGCGCGAGCGAAGGGGCGATGCTGCGCGAAGAAGTCATGGCCGAAGATATCGCTGCAGTGGTTTCGAAATGGACTGGCATCCCGGTAGACAAGATGCTCGAGGGCGAGCGCGAAAAACTGCTCGCAATGGAAGAATTGATCGGCAAGCGCGTGATCGGCCAGAAGGATGCGATCACAGCTGTATCCGCCGCCGTCCGCCGGAGTCGGGCCGGCTTGCAGGATCCCAACCGGCCGCTGGGCAGTTTCCTGTTCCTCGGCCCCACCGGCGTCGGCAAGACCGAACTGACCAAGGCGCTCGCCGGTTTCCTGTTCGATGATGATCAGGCGATGGTCCGAATCGACATGTCCGAATTCATGGAAAAGCACAGCGTTTCGCGTCTGATCGGAGCTCCTCCCGGCTATGTTGGTTATGATGAAGGCGGTGTTTTAACCGAAGCGGTTCGCAGACGTCCCTATCAGGTGATCCTGTTCGACGAGGTTGAAAAGGCGCATGGTGATGTATTCAACGTATTGCTGCAGGTGCTCGACGACGGTCGCCTGACCGACGGTCAGGGCCGTGTGGTGGATTTTTCCAACACACTGATCATCCTGACCTCCAACCTGGGCAGCCAGTATATGGCCAACCTGAAAGATGGCGAGACGGTCAAGGATGTCGAACCGCAGGTGATGGAAGTCGTCCGCGCACATTTCCGTCCCGAATTTCTCAACCGGCTGGATGAAATCATCCTGTTCCACCGGCTTGCCGAGGAACATATGGCTCCGATTGTCGATATTCAGGTCTTGCGGGTCCAGAAACTACTCGCGGACAGGAAGATCGAGCTGAACCTGACCGATGCCGCGCGGCGGTGGTTGGGGCGGGTTGGCTATGATCCGGTCTACGGCGCACGGCCGCTGAAACGCGCGATCCAGAAATATCTTCAGGATCCGCTGGCCGATTTGATCCTGCGCGGCGACGTGCCCGACAATAGCACGGTCAATATCGATGAAGGGGATGGCGGGCTGAAGATGGAGCCGGTTGCAACGCCCGCAGCTTAGTCTTGCGCAATCGGCTTCTAACGGGCAAATAGCGTCGATGAGTTTAGCCGCGAGACAAGCCGAGATCATTAGTGATGCGGAATATCTCGCGCATCGCTATGATGAGGTCGCCGATGGCTTCCGCTTTGTCCATGTGCCGCGCGACGTGCACCGCAGTTGCACGTTCATCACCGACGAGCATCTCCCTGACGTGGATAAATATGACCTGATCAGCCGGACGGATCTGGCGCAAATGCCGGTGCAGACCGCGCCTGTCCATTTCATATTCCATTCTGCCTATTGCTGCTCGACGATGCTGGCTCGGGCTTTTGATATTCCGGGTGTCTCGATGGGGCTAAAAGAACCGGTCATTCTCAATGACATGATCGGCTGGCGGCGGCGCGGTGCAGACAATCAGAAGATGGTGGCCGTGCTTGATAAATCGCTCGATCTGCTCGCACGGCCGATGGGCGATGACCAGGCCGTGATCATCAAGCCGTCCAATATCTGCACGCCGCTTGCCATTGCCGCCCTTAAACTGCGCCCGGAATCCAGGGCACTATTGTTATACGCCCCGCTGGAATCCTATCTCCAGTCGATCGCAAAGAAGGAAATGTGGGGCCGTATCTGGGTGCGCGACGTGCTGATCGGAACCTTGAAAGACGGCTATGCTGTCGGCGGCTTTTCCCAGGAAGAGCTTTTGCAGCTCACCGACCTGCAGGTTGCTGCCATCGGCTGGCTCTCGCAACATGCCGCCTTTGCCAAGATTATCGAGACCATTGGTCCCGATCGGGTAAGAACGCTCGATAGCGACAGCTTTCTGGCAAGCCAAGAGACAACGCTCCTCTCGCTCAATCAGCTTTTTGAGCTCGGCATGGATGACGAAAAAATCGAGCAAATACTCGACGGACCGGCGTTCAACAGCCATTCCAAACTTGATCAGGCAAAGCGTGGTGCCGTTTTCGATGCAAAAACACGCCAAGCGGAACAGAGCCAAATGGCGGCGCTACACGGTGCGGAAATCGATGGTGACGCAATGGACGAAGGCGGTTGCCGACAGCCAAGGCATCAAGCTGGACCTGGATTGCCAGCTTTTTGGCCGACAGCCATAAAACTGCGTCAGTTGCTGGTGTTTATTCCGGACTGCATATCTTCGACGAACTGCTTAGCATCACGGGAGCCTGTACGAGTATAGACGACCCACTCAGCATTGGTCATGCAGATACGCTTTTTCCTGGTTAGTGAACCGATGATTGCTTCCGAGCGGCAACGAACATAATCCGGATGACGCCGGTCGGTGATTTTTTTGGGCTTTTTCGCCTTCTCGACTTTATTCTCTGTGTCAGCAGCCAATGCTGGTGAAACCGTGATTGCTGTCGTCGCAAATGCTCCAATTAGAAGCGCTGGCAAAAGAATTTTCATACTAACTCCTGTAGTCGTAGTTTTATAAATTTTTGAACATCGTAGTGAAACAAATCGCCTCAATTTGGTGTTATCATAAAGCCGGGCTGATTATCTTCAACAAATTCTTTCGAATTGCGCGAACCTGTCTCGTTATACGCAGCCCATTCCTTATTGGTCATGCAAACCCGGCGCTTTCTAGCCAGTGAGCCGATGATTGGTTCAGTGCGGCATCGGACGTAATCAGGATGTCGGCGATCGACTATTTTTTTCGGTTTCTTTGTCTGCACCTCCGGATTGTCGGTATCAGCGGCAATCGCCGGTGATACGGTCAAGGCAGTTGCCACCAACCCTCCGAAAATCAGTGCATGACTTGGAAAATTCATAATATCACCTGACTATCCTTCAATGTTCAGAAAAATTGAAACTATCCGAAAACCTACTGCAACATGAATCCGGGCTGGTTGTCGTCAACAAATTCTCGCGCATATTGGTTGCCCTTGCGGATCGCCAATGTCCATTGATGATTTGTCATGCAAATCTTGCGTTTTTTCAAGATAGAACCGGCCACGGGTTCCAGGCGACATCTAACATATTCGGGATCCCGTCTGTCGGTGATCTGTCGGGGCGCGTTGGATGTTTTTGAAGACGACGCCTCCCGGGCAGGGAGGACCTTGACAACAATGAAACCCTCGGGAACGTCCGCGGTTTCCGCTGCGCTGGAGCCCGGCTGCGGCGCGCTAGCGACAACTGAAGCCGCGCCAAATAAACCAACGGTCATTACACAATAGCTCAGTACATATTTAAATGACATTGGATCCTCACCCTAGCGGTTGCGGCATCGCTACCATAAAAGGCGGAAAAACTCAACCGCCCCACAAAAAAGGGCGGACCAAACGGCCCGCCCTCTTTGCTTCAATTCTAATCGTTAGATTAGAACTTGAATTTCACGCTCGCGCCATAACGGCGGCCCAGTGTGTCATATGACGATGGGTAGACGTTACCGCTGTTGAACGATGTCGAACCGATGTCCGAACCAACGACCGCTGGTTTGTTGTCGAACAGGTTCTGAGCGGTCAACGTGAACAACACGTTTTCATTCACATCCCACTGGAAGGAAAGATCAAAATAGCTTTCCGCCGGGATCTGCGTGAAGTCAACTTCGCCGAACAATGGTGACGTACCGATAAAGGCTGCGCCGTTGTCGATGATATCCTGTGGCTCCTGCTCCAGAGCACTCAGGTAACGCCAGCGAAGAGACAATGTGTAATCTTCTTCGAAGGTCAGCGAGGTCCGCTGCGAGAATGCAAACTCAGATTGTGGCGAGCCACAGTTTACTGAGTAGAAGCCTACGCATTCACGGTTCAGTCCGATCGGGGTTGCCTGGAACGTGTTCTTGTTGGTCCAGGTACCGTCAAAGGACATAGCCAGTCCGATATTATCAGTAAGATCGGTGCTGTAGCGAATGCTCAAATCGACACCGTCTGTCGCAATCGTACCGAGGTTGCTCTGTTGCAGAACAAGGCCCTTGGTGTTGGACGGATCACCGTCGAGACCACCGGTGTTCGGGTTACGCGAAATAAACGCGCTTCCACAGAACGGGTTGGTCCCTGAAGGTGCTCCGAAACAAGCTGCGATCGCGTCACCAACAGTTGGTGCCGAAACGGCCTCTGTTACCTTGATGTTGAAATAGTCAACAGTCACGGACAGGCCAGGTATTGCGTCCGGCTGGAACGCAACACCAACAGTCCAGGTTTTTGCAGTTTCCGTACCGAGTAGCGGATTACCGCCAGCGGTGATGTTGATCTGACCAGCGGCCGGTGGAAGCACCGTCCCGTTCTGAACAGCGGCTGCACCCGGCGAGCCGGCTGGAACCTGGAGCAGACAGGCTGCAAGCAGGCTACCGGTTGGCGCTACAGGACCCTGACAAGGATCGTTCGCAAGGTTGCTGAGGCCCGTAGAAACTGGCGCAAACAGCTCACCGATGTTCGGTGCACGCGACGAACGCTGATAGTTTCCGCGGAAGGTCAGGCCAGGAACAACTTCCCAAGCACCGCCAGCTTTCCAGGTGAATTCTGTACCCGCAGTGGAGTAATCAGAATAACGAGCACCGAGATCGATGGACAGACTTTCTGCAAAGGATTCTCCTTCGAAGATCGGGATGCTCAATTCGCCGAAAGCGTCATAGACATCATATTCACCGAAAATGTCCGGAGCCGCACCACCGGCACCAACAACGGCACCTGGTGTTTTCGATGCATCATCGGACACCCGCGATGCAGTGAAGCTGCGATATTCGCCGCCGACAGCAAACTGGATCGGTGTTTCAGCGATACCGAAACCAAGGTCACCAGTGATACTTCCGTTGACCGTTGCAATCGAAGTCTTGGTGATAACCTGTTGCGTCAGGCTGAACACATAATCGATCGCTGCCTGCGAACCAAGATCACCTTCGAGACCGAAGAGATTGATCGGTGCACAGCCTGCGTTACCCGAAATACAGGTCCCATCAGGCAGGGCATAGAGCGAATCATCCAAACGCGAGCGACGGGCAAAACCGGTTTGGGTCTGAATGCGTTCGCTTTCGCCATAAGTCGCCGAAACGTCATAACGGATATTGTCGGTAATGTCGCCACGTGCGCCGACTACCATGTTGAACAAGGTAGAAGTATATGACGAATTACGAGTACCCGCCTCAATGGTCCGACGGCGAACCTGCGTATTGATGTTCACAAAGTCAGGGTTGGGAGAACCATCGGCCAGTGTTGGACCGAACGGGGTATTCCTGCCAGCGGTACACTGCGCCGCGGTCAGGCCAAGGCCGGTACAGAACTGGTTAGCGATACCATTCGGAATGGTCGGGTTGTTCAGGTTGATGTCATAGTTGTTAAAGAACGAACCGCCGGGAGCGATGATTGTTTCAACAGTCTGCTTGGAAAAAGCGGCCTGCGAATAAAGTTCGACATTTTCGTTAATTTCGTAACGACCGGAACCGAAGATGTTAAACCGTTCGAAGGGTGTCTGAAAAATGTTGAACGGGTTGAAGTTGAACGGACGATCAAAAACACCACTGAGAACGGTCTGTCCATCGGGAGCAATCTGACCGAAGCCACCCGGGATTGGGCCGACGATGACCGCTGGAATAGCATTCGAGGAACCGCCAGCTTGTCCACTAAACGAACTGACGTTAAATTCGCCAAAGGAACGGTCGCCCTGAAAGACAGCATCCTGATCTTGGTAACCAAGGCTCAGAACCACGTTACCGCGGCCATCATCAAAGTTTGCGCCAATGGTAAGGTCGGTACGGAAAACGTTGCCGTCGCCTTCTTCTGTGATCTGTTCGGAAACATTCAGTTCAACACCAGCGAAGTCGCGCTTGGTGATGAAGTTGATAACACCGGAGATTGCGTCCGCACCATAAGTGGTCGTTGCACCACCGGTCAGAACGTCGGTACGCTCGATAACCGCCAGCGGGATGCTGTTAAGATCGACCCGGCCGGTTGTGTCAGCAGGAACGAAACGACGACCGTCGAGAAGAACCAGGTTACGCTGCGAACCGATGCCGCGAAGGTTAACGAAGGACGAACCGCCGTTACCATTGTTCACTGCAGAACCGGTCGATGGAATTGCCGATGGCAGTTCGCGCAGGAACTGTTCAGCCGTGTTGGTCTGGCGCAGTTCGAGTTCTTCGGAGGTCACAACGCCAACCGGGCTAGAAAGCTCAAGGTTAGGGTTGCTGATGCGCGAACCCGTAACAACGATAACGCTGCTGCTGGAAGTATCTGCTTCCTGAGCGTCCTGATCTTGCGCGAATGCAGGCGTAGAAACCATAGCGAGTCCGAGCACCATTGGTGCAACTGACGCCTTCAGGTTTGAAAAATTTCTCATGTTAATCCAGTCCCTTATTCTGGAGAGGTTGGCCATTGTGGCCGGTCCCCGGTTGTTGACCGATGGCAATCTGCACGCCCCAAACGCGCGGATTCGACCACCGAGTTGGGCGTCAATTGCAACAAGCTATCTGACCTGTAAAGCTTCTGTTCAGCAAAAAGGGCGGATTTTGTAGAGATTGTAACTATTTTGTCACAGTCTCGATCGCCCCGGATAGGCTTGCATTTGCTTCTTTTCCGATTTCGAGATTCGGCGGCTGGCGAACTTACATTGCGCGATGAACAATGAATTGCCTCTGATGCCGCTATTGCTTATGTCACAAGGAATATGGAATACAATCACAGGAAAAACGGAAATGGCTAGTTCTAAATGGTTCTTCGCAAGTATGCTTTCAGCGGCCACTGCTGTGACGGTTGGCCTTTCTGCGCCCGCAGTTGCGCAGGAATTAGACCGGAGAAAAGCCCTGACGGCGCCGCCGGCCATTTATACCGAGCTTGTGGCTTGCAAGGATATCGGCGAACCGGCCGCAAGGCTGGCTTGCTATGATGAAAAAGTCACAGCCCTGCAAACGGCTATGTCCACCAACCAGGTGGTCATCGCCGATCGCGAGCAGGTTCGCGAAGCCCGGCGCGGCCTGTTCGGGCTGACCCTGCCGAGAATCAAGCTGTTCGGCGGTGATGGCGATGAAGGTGACCAGATCGAGCAGATCGAGGGCATTATTCAATCTGCTCGCACGATTCGCACGGGCAAGTGGTTGATCCGCCTGGAAGATGGCGGAGTGTGGCAGCAGACAGAGCCTCCCCGCAGCACTATGCGGCGCCCCAAGTCAGGTGATTCGATTACGATCGAACGGGCGGCATTGGGAAGTTTCCTGGCCAAGGTGAACGACGGCCGCGGCTTCAAGGTCAAAAGGATTGTCGACTGAAACCGGAGAGCATCCGGACCTAGTCCATGGCTCCGGTGAGCAAAATCGGATCGATCCGCGCCTGATTCCATTTCATCGACCAATGGAGGTGCGGACCGGTTGCGCTGCCGGTTGAACCGACACGGCCAATTGGTTCGCCGCGTTTCACTTTTTGGCCCTCTTTGACCAATATTTCCGAACTGTGCAGAAAAGCGCTGTTGAGACCCATGCCGTGGTCGATCATCAGCAAATTGCCCTCCAGCGTGAACGGACTGGTTGCTGCCAGCGTCACAACGCCGTCGGCGGGCGCGACATAATAGGTGCCGTTCGAAGCGGCGATATCGATCCCGCTATGATAGCTGCCGGGAGAACCGTTATAGATACGCTGATTGCCGAACATACCCGAAATCCGCCCCTTGACCGGCCAGACGAAGGTCTGGCGCCAGCCGGCGCTGTCACTCGTAACACTGCGCGCGGCATTGATCTGGGCGAGTTCCGGCGCGCGGCGTCTTTTAAAAGCCTCGCTGGCTGTCTGACCCCGGCGATTGATGCTGACGTGCTCGATCTGCCATTTGCGCGGCGCGATATTGATAAACTTCCTGACCGTTTGACCGCTGTCCAGCGTCGCCACCAGCTGCGCAGCCTGTCCGGCATCGCGGTTGAACGCGATAATGAACTTGCCATCTTGATCAATAGGGATAGGTGTGCCCTCGAAAGACAGGCTACGGGTACCTTCGGGTGCATCGCCGATCATCACCCCGCCCTGGATCGCTTCTCCGCTAAAGCCGAATTTTACCGCTTCACGAAATGCCGACTGCTCGGTGTCATCGGTCTCGGCATAAACGATTGCCGCAGGAACAGCGGCAGCCGCCAGCGTCAGCAGGCCAAGGGCTGTTGTAAACCGTCTGGTCACTGTTCGCTTTCCGGCAGATGGGCGCGCGCCGAAATCTGTGCCGTGGCATAGGGCTCCTGCTTCTCGACGCTCCAGTAGCGCAGCTCGTCCAGCGGGATAGCCTCTCCGGTAACCGCGCACAGGACATGGTCGCCTGCTGACAGCGGGCGGAAGCCATTGGGCATATAGTGCAGCTTTGCAACCTTGTTGCGATTGGACATTAACATAGGACGCTTATACTCCCTGAATCCTTTACCTGCGATTTATGACCATGATTGACGCAGCCCGCCAATCCTACCGCAATTTTCCCTAGAATAAATCCTTCTGCCTGTCATCCGACGGTTTTTTGACTCGGCTGGCCGACGGGCGGGCGGGTTCTTGCTTAGCCGTGTCGGCTTTGGTCACTGTGGCACCAATCTTTCCGTCGCGAAAATGCAGGTCCAGATTGCCGGCCTTTAGCGCAGCGGCGCGATTGGCGATCAAGCTGCCATCGGGTCCGGAAACCCGCGCATATCCTCTTTTGAGCGGGCCATCGGGGGAGACCTGCTCCGCCAGCCGCCACAGCGCGTCCAGTCGTTGCCGCGCGCTGTCCAGTGGTCGTTGCACCAGGCTTACCGGCAAGTCGAGCCGTTTGAACCGCTCCTGTGAACGCGCCAGACGCTGCTGTAATATGGAAGGCCGCAAAGCCCCGGCGCTGGCCGAAAAGCGGCTGCGGGCATGGGCGATATTCTGGCTCATGCCATATTTCATCCGCTCGGAGGTCTCATCCACCCGCTGTTGATGGGGACGGAGAAGGTCGGTCAGCGCCGGCATCAAGCGCCGCTGCGCCTCCAGCCGTTCCTGCGCCGTGGCCAGACTGCGCTGGACGCTGCGCGCCATCCGCGCCCTGCTTTCCGACATGGTGGCCAGCCATTCTGCCCGGACCGGTACAGCCATTTCGGCAGCAGCCGTAGGTGTCGGTGCGCGCAGGTCAGCGGCAAAATCGCACAGCGTCGTGTCGGTCTCGTGCCCGACGGCAGAGATGACCGGAATCGAGCAATCCGCCACCGCCCGGACCACGATTTCTTCGTTAAAGCTCCACAGGTCCTCGATCGAACCGCCGCCGCGCGCCACGATCACCAGGTCAGGCCGCGCGATTGGGCCATCCGGCGTCATGCCAGCAAAGCCGCGGATGGCACCGGCAATTTGCTTCGCCGCGCCTTCGCCCTGCACCAGCACGGGCCAGACAATTACGTGGCTGGGGAAGCGATCGGCCAGCCGGTGCAAGATGTCACGGATCACAGAGCCGGTCGGCGATGTCACCACGCCGATTGTCTTTGGCAGGAACGGAATCGCCTTCTTGCGGTCCTGATCGAACAGGCCTTCGGCGAGCAGCTTGGCTTTCAGTTTCTCGAACAGCGCCATCAGAGCGCCCTCGCCCGCCAGTTCCATCTTGTCGATGACGACCTGATATTTGGAGCGCCCGGGATAGGTGGTGAGCTTGCCCGACACCACGACTTCGATGCCGTCCTCCGGCTGGAACGGCAGCCGCCCGGCATTGCCCTTCCACATCACCCCGTCGAGCACCGCCTTGTCATCCTTGAGCGCGAGATAGACATGGCCGGAAGCCGCGCGCTTGAAGCCCGATATTTCGCCGCGGATCCGGACATAGCCAAAGCGATCCTCGACCACCCGCTTGAGCGCTCCGGATATTTCCGAAACTGTCAGCGGCGGGGCGTTGTCACCCTGCCCGCTCTCGGCTAGGAGTTTCGCGTCTAGTGAAAGGGAATCGTCCATGAATATCCTGTTGATCGGGTCCGGTGGCCGCGAACATGCCTTGGCCTGGAAGCTGGCGCAATCCCCAAATACCCGAAAGCTATACGCGGCACCCGGCAATCCCGGCATCTTGCAGGAAGCCGAACTGGCGGACATCGACATCAACGATCATGGCGCGGTAGTACGCTTTTGCCAGATGAACCAGGTGGAGCTTGTCGTCGTCGGCCCGGAAGCGCCGCTGGTCGAGGGAATCGCCGATTATCTCCGCGCGGCCGATTTGCTCGTCTTTGGTCCGGACAAGGCTGCCGCCCAGCTGGAAGGCTCCAAGGGCTTCACCAAGGACCTGTGCGCCCGCGCCAATATCCCGACCGCAAAATATGTCCGCACCAGCAATGCTGCTGAGGCTCTGGCCGCGCTCGATGGTTTTTCGATTCCGGTGGTGATCAAGGCCGATGGCCTGGCCGCCGGCAAAGGCGTGATCATCGCAGAAACCCGCGAACAGGCGGTCGAGGCGATCAACGATATGTTCGGCGGCAGCTTTGGCGAAGCAGGCGCCGAAGTGGTGATCGAGGAATTTCTGACCGGCGAGGAAGCGAGCTTTTTCGCGATTACCGACGGCAAAACCGTCGTTCCGTTCGGCACGGCGCAGGACCACAAGCGAGTCGGCGAAGGCGATGTCGGCCCGAATACCGGGGGCATGGGGGCCTATAGCCCTGCACCGGTCTTGACCGAAGAACTGCAACAACGCGTGATGGACGAGATCATCCAGCCAACCGTCGAAACATTGGCCGCCGAAGGCACACCCTATAGCGGCGTCCTGTTTGCCGGTCTGATGCTGACCGAGAGCGGACCGCAGCTGATCGAATATAACGCCCGCTTCGGTGATCCGGAATGTCAGGTGCTGATGATGCGGCTGGAGAGCCATCTCGCCCGCATCATGATCGCGACCGCCCGCGGCGAGCTTGATGAAATTCCTGAACCGGTGTTCGATCCGCGCACCGCGCTCACCGTCGTGATTGCCGCCAATGGCTATCCTGGCAGTCCGGAAAAGGGCGGCAAGATCAGCAACCTGCGCGAGACGGAAAAAGCCGGGGCAAAGATTTTCCACGCCGGGACGGCGGTGGTTGACCGCAAGCTTGTCGCCAGCGGTGGCCGCGTGCTGAACGTGACAGCACTTGGCGCGAACGCCACCGAAGCGCAGGCCAAAGCCTATGCCGCGGTCGACAAGGTCGATTTCCCGAGCGGCTTCTGCCGCCGCGATATCGGCTGGCGCGAGGTCGAGCGAGAGGCCGGGAACTAGGTTCAGCAGACGCGGAGGCGCTTCAAAGTTTGTCAAACTTGGGGCCAAGGAAGGGTTTCTGCGCGCCGGTTTTTGAGGTTCAGACTCACGCGAAGCCGCGAAGGCGCAAAGGGATTGTGCTGATGCTTCCAGCCTTTGTGGCTTTGTGTCTTCGTGCGAGCCTGACCAATCGTGCGGCTCGCCGAAAGCTTTACACCAAAAGAATATTTTATTTTCTGTGACCTTTGCCTCCAGGCGGCAGAATTCCTGCGTTTGTAGGGAGACCGATGGCCGTCGAGTGTGACCTTCCAGATTACCTGCCGAACAGGTCCGGTGGAAACACGCCCGCAGCCACCAGCGCCGCGATCATATCCAGATTGTCAAAGAGCCTGTCCCGCGCATGGCACGGAGCCGGTGCGATAATAGGCGATCAGCTTGATTGTAGGAAAGCGGTTTTTACACCTTCTCCCCCAAGGGAGAAGGATACGAAATCTTGCCGCCGAAGCGTCAGCGCAGGCGGCTAGATGCAGTTGGATGAGGGTGTTCCGCTGGCTGGTTGCTGTGTATCACCGGCCGGTACACCCTCACCCAGTGCCCTTGAGAGAGAGGGGATTGGTGCATTTGGTAACTGTCACGCAACGTCAAACCCCGAAAAGGTTATGAACTGTTGGACTAGTCACCAGAATTAATGAATTAATACTAACAAGACTCTCCTGTATCCTTCCATTGGCCGGACAGGCATTTGAACTTTTTTCCCTGCCAGCAGATATTAGAACCTTCGGAAATATGCTCTCCAAGGAAAAGGCAATAGCCATCTCGGTCTTCCTTATTTTCTTCTGCACGCAAGGTGGCCATTTCTGATTGTGTTTTGAGGTCGCGCGGAGGCATTGCAGGATCAGTCATGAGGATTTCCTTCATTTAGTTTTTCAATCAAATGGCTCTACGGTAGCGCTCGGACCGGTATCGTTTGTGGGCGTTCACTGGACTCCTTGTGGAGATTTATCAATTGCTGAACCAACGTGATGACCTGCATATTTCTCACGCTATCTCGACCACTCGCGATGCTATAATTCTGGTTAAGGAGTCTGGCATGAACTTTTGCGTTGGAAGCGCTTCCGCGCTGGACCAAAAAGAGGGGGCCACCTAGACTATTTTCACTAGAACTCTCGTGATGCCGCAAATATTCTCCGAGATACCGAAGAACACCTTCGGTCGAACGAAATGTAATTTCAAGATTTACATCTATAGCGGCCGCCAGAAATGACGGTTCCGTCTTGGATTTGTTGGGGTTAGGGACTGCAACCAGCATTTTCCCATCATTCAAGTACACCTTTTTTTCGGGTGGTAGGGCACCGGATTTCAACCCATATGATTTGCTTGAGCTACCTGTAATAGTAAAGTTACCGACACATTCGTTATCTTGATCATCAAGCAATCTTAAAAGCGGCATTCTGCTCGCTTCTGCCAGACGCCTCAGATATATGGAATTGTCGGTATTGGCGCCATGTTCGAGTCCAGAATCGCTGGACAGATCATATTTCTTTCCATCAATTAGACCAATTTTTCCCATATCTAATGGAATTGCCTTACCCACTTCGTTAAGCGTGAACCTAGACATTGCGGCGATTCTGACGGGATCATTTTGTTCGTTTTTACCAGATAGTTTATAACATTTCACAAACTCATTGTTGAACTCATCGGGTTTTTTTGGATCATTAACGATCGAACGCACCAATTCACCCTTGACGTAGCGACCGACAGTTTCCTTTGCTCTGAAGTCGATCCTGGCAATTAGCAAATACTTCAATAATTCTTCGTCGAATTGCTGATTTATGTAAGTTTCTACCGTCTTGAACGGCAGTGCAGTAGTAATCCCTTGGTAAAATATCTGAGTATCAAAAATTGCGACATCAAAAGATGTACCGGACACCAATTGCCCACCGACAGAGGGGGAATATGCGTCGACACCCTCTGCGATCGCGTTGGCGATTGACGATGTTGCACCCGGTGTGACCGTAGTGACGACTCCAGCGGCGTCCGTCACACTAGCTGTACCCGTTGCGTTCGTAATCGTGCTATTAGCACCGGCACCTTTTATCTGCCCAGCCAGACTGCCGGTCCCGGTCACTGATAGGTTACCAGTGAACCGACTAACAGATGTAAAGTGCGGTGGCATTCCCTCTTTTGCTCTCAGAATATTGAGGAACGTCTGTTCGTTCGCCATGTGAGACAGCGCAGAGTTATACTCCACTCCCATTCGACCAATCTGCTTTGGAAACGCACATCCGTTTAACAAAAGCGCCGTGGACAATGCAAAAGTGCGGATCATTTTCTCTACCCCTTGTTTGGTTGAGTAGAGATCGCACGCTCACATCTACTGTGCGCGTGATGTGCGTCACGCTAAATATTTTTCAGTTACGGTGCAGGAATTACGGTGCCATGGCACCCAATTATCAGGTCACCGCCGATCCACCCTCAAAACCCCTGAAACAGAAAATCCAGCGCATCGACAATCACCGCGCAATATTGCGCCTCCACATTCACCACCGGCTTGCCCAGCGACGCCCGGCGCAAGGTGCCGATGTCGGTGGTCATCAGGCAGAAGCTTTGCCCCTGGATGATGATTTCCGGCTTCAGCTTGCGCATCGTTTCGGCCTTGGCGCTATCCAACGGAACCAGCGGTACAACGACGGTGCTGGCCAGATCGGACAGCAGGTCGGCCTGCACCTCCAGCACATAAGGCACTTCTGCCCGGTTCAACGCATAAATATCAAAGCGCGCCATTATCGTCAGCCCAGTCCGGAACCAGCAGCGGGCCGGACTCTGCAACACGTTGATTATGCGCAGCGAATGTTTCCTGATTTTCGGCCAGCCAGTTGTCTTCCTGCGCGCGCTTTATCGCCGCTTCGATGCCCGCCTCCGCCGCCTTTGAAACATTGAGATTCAGGGCCTTCGCATCGCTCAAAATATCTTCGCGGATAGTCAGGTTAATCGGGCGCCGTTTCGGGCTTTTCTGGCGCGCTGTCGCGGACATCTGGGTTTTCCCTTCATTATCAATGTGCATGTTTTATGCGCATATCGTTTGCCACGCAATCCCGGGGCGTCAAAATTACGGGTTGGTGAGATTTTTCCACCTTCTCCCGTGAGGGAGAAGGATACGAAATCTTGCCGCCGCAGCGTCAGCGCAGGCGGCTAGATGCAGTTGGATGAGGGTGTTCCGCTGGTGGATTGCTGTGTCATCATCGTGCGGTAAACCCTCACCCAGCTACGACTAGTCAGCAAGCTGCCAAGTCTGCACAACCCTCTCCCTTAAGGGAGAGGGGAACCATCACTTTATCAGATCACTCCCCCAGCAAATCCGCCACCAGCAAGGCGGTGCGCTCCGTGGCCTGGCGGAGGCTGCCCAGGTCCATTTCTTCCTCGACGGTGTGCGAGCCGGAGCCCGCGACGCCCAATCCGTCCATGCTGGCGACATAAGGCGCGACGAAGCTGATGTCTGCGGCACCGCGTCCTTCCGGCGGGAAGGATACAGCCGGTCCGAGGCCGAGCCGCGCGTGGACCGCGTTGAGCCGGTCGAGCAGCGCCTGGTTCCCCTCGGTCAGCGCCATCGCAGGATAGCGGTCTTCGAACGTGATAGTCGCCTGCGTATGCGGCAGGCTGTCCTCGACGATGCCGCGCATCAGGGTTTCCGCAGCGCGCAATTGTGCGTCGTTCATGAACCGCAGGCCTCCCGAGGCAATGGCAGTCTCGGCGATCACATTATCCTTGCCGCTGACCGTCACCGCTCCGGCGCTGCCGACCGGCTCGATGGCGGACCCCGCCGCGACCATGCCGGGATTGAAGGTCAAGCCCAACGGGCCACGCACCTCGCCGTAGAAGCGGTTCAATATGCGCGCCAGTTCGAACGCGGCACCGGCGCCGCTATCGTCGCTGAAAATCCCCGAGGAGTGCGCGCGCTTTGCCGTCACCTTGAGCTTCCATTTCGAGGAACCGCGCCGACCAATGACACCCCATTCGGGGCTGCCGCCTTCGAAGTTCAGGGCATAATCGGCGGCTTTGCCAGCCGCGATCAGATCTTCGCGGGCGTCGGCGAGCGGGGTACCGGTACTCTCCTCGTCACCGGTGAAGAATATCGTCACCTTGCCGCCCTTGATCGCCTCCGCCTCGATCAGCGCCCGCATGGCATAGATAACCACCGCATTGCCGCCCTTCATATCGACAACGCCCGGACCGCGCAGCTTGTCACCGTCGCGCTCGAAGCGCTGGAACGGACTATCGGGTTCGAACACCGTATCGAGATGGCCGATGAGAAGGAGGCTTGGCCCCTCGCCAAAATCCCGTTCGGCAACCAGATGACCGCCGCGCGCCATCGATTGGGGCATGTCGATCCAGCGAACCGCAAAGCCGATATCCTCCAGTTCGCGCCGGTAGATTTCGCCGACCTTGCGGACCCCTTCGACGTTGAGCGATCCGGAATTCTGGTTGACCGTCTCTTCGAGCAATTGCAACTGCTCCCCGCCATTGGCGTCAACGGCGTCGAGAATGTCCTTGTCCCGGGCGTTGGCGCTCGTGATTGCGGCAAACAGCAGGAATGCGGTGGCGGCGGCTTTCATTATCGCGGGCATGACTGGGGCCTTTCGTCGTCGTTCATGGATAGTTGCAGTGATGGTGGAAACTAGCGGTCCGGCGCCGAACCGCAAGGGGTCATGTTCCGGCAGCCCTGATCACGCCAAGCTCAGCTACACCGCACGCAACCATATCTAACTTGCTGCGCGCGGGTCGGGATCGCTAGGGACGCGCTCCGGCGAACACCCTCTCCCAAATTGCGCCGGTACATAAAAAGAAAGTCGCATCGTCATGTCCCGTTTCCCCACCCGCACCGTCAATCGCCAGATCAGTTCGCTGACCAGCCTCCTGCTCGCCGGTGCGGCGCTTTGGATGCCCGGCACAGCCCAGGCAACAGACGGCTATTTTCTCAACGGCGTAGGGGCCAAGGCCAAGGGTGCGGGCGGCGTGGCTATCGCGATGCCGCAGGATGCCTTCTCGATCGCCACCAACCCGGCTTCCGCGACCGAAATCGGCCATCGTGTGGATGTCGGTTTCGAGATTTTCGTGCCGGATCGCGGGGCCGAGATTATCGGCAATCAGGCGGGGCTCGACGGCATCTATTCGGGCAATGGCGCCAATCCTTTTATCTTGCCCGAATTTGCCTATGTCCGGCCGCTGTCCGACACGGTTTCGGTCGGGATTGCGGTGAACGGCAATGGCGGAATGAACACCGATTACAAGACCAATCCGTTCGCCAGTTTCGGCGCCACCGGACCGGCGGGCGTAAACCTGCGGCAGATCTCAATTGCGCCGACTGTGGCCGTGAAGATCGCCGAAGGACAGAGCCTTGGGGTTTCGCCACATTTCGTGGTGCAAAGCTTTGAGGCCAACGGCATCCAGCCCTTCGCCGTCAATTCGCAAAGCCCGGGCAATTTCACCAACCGCGGCGAGGATTGGGCCTTTGGCGCAGGCTTCCGCGTCGGCTATCTCGGTTCCTTTGGTGACGATCTGCGCGTCGGGGCCTTTTACCAGTCGAAAGTCTGGACCAGCAAGTTCGACCGCTATGCGGGGCTGTTCGCCGAGCGCGGCAGCTTCGATATGCCCGCCTCCTGGGGCGTGGGCGTTTCGGTCGACGCGACGCCGAAACTGACATTGGGTGCGGATTTCAAGCATATCGAATATTCGGGCGTCAACTCGGTCGGGAACCCGGTTGCGGCGCTGTTGCAGGGCCGGCCGTTTGGCGCGGATGACGGCCCAGGCTTCGGCTGGGATGATATAGACGTGTGGAAGGTCGGCGCGGTCTATCAGGCCAGCGACAGGCTCACCCTGCGCGCCGGTTACGGGCGCTCCGCCAACCCGATCCCGCAATCGGAAACCCTGCTCAACATATTGGCACCGGGTGTGGTGCGCGATCACTTCACTGTGGGCGCAACGATCAAGCCGTCGGAAAATTTCGAAATCACCGGCTATGCGATGCGCGCACCGCGCCAGACGGTGAGCGGTTCCGGATCGATCCCCGCGCCCTTTGGCGGCGGCGAAGCGAATATCCGCCTTGCGGAGACGGCGATCGGTTTTTCCTTCGGCTTCGGTTTTTAAGGGGTGAGGGGTTTAGTTACTAACCGGAACAGTCCCTAGCCCATCCGCAAAAATTACACCACGATGACGGCTGGATTACGGTGGGATTACGGTGGGAGTGCACTGCTTAGTTAATTGAGTGCACTGTCACCGCAATGCCCAATTGAATTTGGGATTGTTGCACCTGTCTCCGGAAGCACTGGAATCCAAGATTCTATCACGTTAATTCTAGAATTGTCTTCAGGTATTCAAATGTAAATGAAGCTCACTAAGAAATAGAAGGCCATTGCAAAAGTTGTAGATATAAGCGCTGCTAGATATCGTTTTTCATAAATAAGAAATATACTAGCGACCGATGAAAATACAACCATAGTTATTGCAAAGATCACAATAAGTGAGTTATTTAAAACCGCAGGCCAATGTTCGAGCGAGGCAATAATAAAGAAAATAGCTAGCAAAAAGATAGCGAAGGTAGTGAAAAACGAAGTAATTCGTACTATTTCTTTGATCATTGGTCATAACCTCCACACCAAAATGGTTTAGTTATGTATAAGTCAGCAGATGTTCCTGTAAAGGGCGTACCTCCGAAAACTGTTCTAGACAATCCGTGTGCTTCAAAAACTCGCCAGTGGTATTGGGCAATTTGCTGAGCACTCAGATGAGCAGGCTTCCCTTGAGTGTCGTTTCTGACAGCGTTCCAATGTGCTGTGGCCAACCCTTGCCGAATTACACCATACTCTTTTCTAATTGCCTTCCATTGTGATTTAGTTGCGGTCGGTGACCCAGTTTTGGCCTCAACGGAACCTCCATGCTTTCTAGCTAACGCACGAATAAGCCATTTCTTTGAAATCTTAGGTAAGCCCGACGCCTCCCTGTCTTCTCTATAGTTTTCAGCAAGGCAAGCTACTTCCTCATCATCATTGCATCTCGATTTCCAGTATATGTCTATATTTCCTGCTTCTATTTGGGCGCGTTCTTTGTCGGTTGAGGTTGCGTTGGAACTTTCACCAGTCAAAAAACTTGTGCCTGCACAACTGGACGACCGTCGTTCTCCACCACAGCTACCAATGCCATTGGCAAACATTCCCATCGGATCAACCAAATTCATCGGATCATTCCCGACATAGGCATAAAGATTAAACTGATCCTCATACCCAATAGGATCGGTCTGCAGGAACCTGCCGAGATAAGGAGAATAAGCCCGCGCCTTGTAATGGTAGATGCCGATCTCGGGGATGATGATCTGGGCTGCGCGTCTCCCGATGTCCCCCGGACATCGTCGATGCTCGCTGTAGGAGAACCGACCGATATTGGTGTCATTGGGGATGCCGTAGGCATCATAGGCGTTGACCTGGACTATACTATATTGCCGGTCGCGTCGGTGATCGCGCTGATGCTGCCCTGCCAGTTGGCGAACATATGGCGGCGGTTGGTCGCATTGACCGTGCCAGTAAATGTAACAACATATCATGCGTTCATTCTCCAGTCAGACTGGGTCTGGCAGCTTTGTTCTCGGGTCTCGAAGCGGGAGGAAAGCATGCGCTATTTCAATTTTCTGGGAAAAACCATTTCAATAGTGGCGGTCGCCGGGCTGGCGATACCGTCAACTGTACCGGCGCTGGACGCGCGTTCGATCGCCCGGCCGGCCCCGGCCCATCCGGTGAATTGCAGCATCTTCTCGCGGGTCAACGAAGACCGCTCCGCCAATCGCCGGACCGGGACTCTGCGCGCCGGGCCAGCAATGACACCGCCGCCGCCATCGTCGCAAATCGCTACAACCGGCAAGTCCGTGGCCAGCGGCGTGGTGGCTGCCGAACAGCGCATTGCACCCTCCCCTTATCCCCGGCCCCAAGCTTGGCCCCAACCACAGCCCCAAGAACGCGAGCGCTATAACGGCAAGGACGTCGCAAGCATCAAGCGCGTGGCGGACGAGCCGGTTTCCACATTTGCCGTCGACGTCGATACCGGCAGCTATTCCAATGTCCGGCGGTTTTTGAACGAGGGGCGCCTGCCGCCGGAAGCCGCGGTGCGAACCGAGGAAATGATCAATTATTTCCGCTATGATTATCCCAAGCCGCAAAACCGGGACACGCCGTTCAGCATCACCACGGACATGTCGACCACACCGTGGAACGACGCCAGCCGGTTGCTGCGCATCGGTCTGCGCGGCTATGATGTCGACGGTAGCGAACGGCCCCGCGCCAATCTGGTTTTTCTGGTCGACGTTTCCGGATCGATGAACAGCCAGGACAAGCTGCCGCTGGTCAAATCGACGCTGATCGCGCTGGCGGGCGAGCTGCGCAGTGATGACCGGGTGTCGATCGTGGTCTATTCGGGGACGGTCGGATTGCTGCTCGCGCCGACGTCGAACAAGGCCCATGTCAAAGAGGCGGTCGACTGTCTCTATGCCAGCGGATCGACCGCAGGCGGCGACGCGCTCAAGCTGGCCTACACAACCGCGCGGGACAATTTCCTTGAAGGCGGCATCAACCGGATCATCATGGCCACCGATGGTGATTTCAACGTCGGCACATCGAACACCGACGAGCTCAAGAAATATGTCGCGAAGCAGCGCGAGAGCGGCGTGACGCTGACCATGCTCGGCTATGGCAGCGGCAATATCCGCGACGAGCTGATGGAGGGCATCGCCAATGTCGGCAATGGCATGGCAATTATGCCTATATCGACAGCGCGATGGAGGCCCGCAAGGTGCTGGGGTCCGAGCTCAGCTCGACCCTGTTCACCATTGCCAAGGATGTCAAAATCCAGGTCGAATTCAATCCGGCGCATGTGAAGGAATATCGCCTGATCGGCTATGAAAACCGCCTGCTTGCCGAAGAGGATTTTGCCAATGACAAGATCGACGCCGGTGATATCGGTGCCGGCCATCAGGTGACGGCGCTCTATGAGATCATGCCAACCAGCGCGTCCGGCTGGCTTCCCGAACGGCGCTACCCGGCCAATCGGATGGTTGACCGGCAGCCGGATCTGAACGACGAAATGGCGCAGGTGAAGCTGCGCTACAAATTACCCGACGGGGACAAGTCGCGGCTGATCACCCGGCCCATAGCATCGCAAGATTTGCGGTCAGCAAAGCGGCCAAGCGGGGACATGGCCTTTGCCGTCGCGGTTGCCGCCTTTGGCCAGAAGCTGCGCGGGGACAAATATCTCGGCGACTATGGATTCCAGAATATCGGACGGCTTTCCGAGAATGGCGGGGATTATTGGCGTCAGGAATTTCGCAAACTGAATGATTTGGCGGGCAGCAACACCCGAAGTTAAAAATCGTCAGGCCAGTAAATGCAAAAAAATTAACCTTTTCTGGTAACCTTCTGTTTCATAAAGGGACAGTTTCCGTACCAATGCGTTCGGGAATCGCGGCTACCAACTGGACTCGAGCGTTATTATCCGCCATTTTGATCAATCATTTCGAGAATGGACAAGGGACTGAGGTTGCCTAATGGAAATCGGAAGCAAGATTTTGGTCGGTGCGGCCGCAACAGTGGCGCTGGCGCTGGTTGGCCATGCTGCCACGGGTGAAAATTTCATCTCCGGTCTGGAGCAAAAGGCTCAGACTGAACTGGCGGCGCGGGGGCTGGATGGTGCGAGCGTCGCCTTCGGTCGCGATCCCCTGTCCCGCAGCGCCGTTCTGGATGGCGACCTGGCGGACGGTTCCAAACAGGAGGCCCTGAGCGTGGTCATGGCCATTCCCGGTGTTTCCAGTGCAAGCTGGAAAGGGGAGGAAGAGGTCGAAAGTGCCGACGGGGACGGTAGCAACGCACCCACCATGAACCCTGCCACCCAGGGGAAAATTACCAAGTGTCAGAGCGGTGTCGACAAAATCATCGAAGCCAGAAAAATCAACTTCCGGTCCGGCAGCGCCTATGTGTCGCCGGAATCCAATCAAATACTCGACGAGATCGCTGGCGCTTTGAAGGCTTGCGATGGACTATCGATCGCCGTGGAAGGGCATACCGATGACAATGGCGACAGCACCGTCAACAGAATCATGTCGCAAGAGCGGGCTGATCGCATCAAAGCCGGTTTGGTGGATCGCGGAATTGCGGACGAGTTGATTACTGCAACCGGCTATGGTTCCGCCCGGCCTCGCGCAAAAGGTTCGGATGCGGCTGCCGATGCGCAGAATCGCCGCATCGAATTCCGTATCGGGCCTGCAAACGGCTCGTCGCAAAATGATGCCAAAGCGCAACAGGGAAAATGATCCATGCCACTTTTACTTGAAAATCTGTTGCTCCTGCTGGTTACTTTTGCAATTGGCCTCGCCATTGGCTGGTTTATCTGGGGCCGAAACACAGAAGAATATTAGCCGACAACGGCAATGAATAGGATTCAAAACGGGATTTTGAAACGATGATTACCCTGATTACCGCCAATTGGCTTTTATACCTGATTGCACTGCTGATTGGTGTCGTCACCGCTTTCTGGGTCTGGGCTGCGACCGGCCGGGAAGCTTCCGAGGTCGACAAATTTGATGCCGGGGACGGACTGCTGGAGAAAGCGGGTGAACCGGTACCACCGGCAGAACCCCGGCCTGAACCAACCCCGCCACCGGTGGCCGCGCCTGCACCAGCGAAGCCGGCGGCGCCCTCAGCCACGGCCGCGGCAACGCCGGCTGTCACCACGCCAAAACCAAGGATAAAGCCGGCAACCAAGGCGGAGACTGCGCCTCCTCCTGCCGGCAAGCCGAATATTCCGGCGGCGGTCGGGGAACCGGACAATCTTCGTCTTATCAAGGGTGTTGGTCCGAAACTGAATACGCTGCTCATCAGTCTCGGCGTAACGCGGTTCGACCAGATCGCCGACTGGAAAGAGGCGGAAATTGTGGAAGTCGATCGATATCTGGATACATTCAGCGGACGGATCACCCGGGATGCATGGATCGATCAGGCCAAATTTCTGGCCAAGGATGATATCGCCGGCTTCGAGAAGAAATACGGAAAGCTCTAGAGGGTCAGGACCTGTTAAATGCGCGGAGCGTGGTTTGAAGCGATTCGGCCCTGCGCAGCGTCAGTCCAATTCCGGATCGCTGGCCTGAACAATCAGCTTGTCGATCTTGCGGCCATCCATATCGACAATCTCGAATATCCAGTCCTGATCTTCAAAGGTTTCGCCTTCTTCCGGCAGGTGGCGCAATTGCGCCAGGGCGTGTCCGGCAACGGTGGCATAGTCGCGGTCTTCCGATAGCCTGATTCCCAGCCGTTCGGCCAAAGCATCAATCGCCATGGCCCCGGAAACCAGATAGCTGCCATCGGCCCGTTCGATCAGGCTGCGCTGGGTTTTTTCATCCTGATCAGACACAAATTCGCCGGCGATGGAACTGAGCAGGTCATTGGGGGTCACGATCCCTTCGAAATGGCCATATTCGTCGTGCACCAAGACCATGGGGACTTCCGCTTCCCTGAGGATGTCCAGCGCGTTGAGGGCATCAAGCTGGTCTGGCACTTTTTCAAGCGGACGCATCAATTTGCGAAGATCCAGCACTTCGCCGCTCAATTGCGCCGCGACAATATCGCGCGCCTGAACAACACCCCGAATGTCGTCGATCGAATCTTCCGCCACCGGAAACCGGCTGTGCGGCGATGCGATCAGGTGCCGGTGGATGTCCTCGGTCGTCGCATCGATATTGAGCCAGTCGACTTCGGTCCGCGGGGTCATCACTTCACGGATCGGGCGGTCTGCCATCCGCACCACACCGGCAATCACCGCGCGCTCATGTTCTTCAATCACACCGGAGCGGGTCGCTTCCGCAAAAACCATCTGCAATTCATCCGCGGTAACATGGCTTTTCTCGTCGCGCTTCATCCCCATCAATCGGAAGATCATCGCGCTGCTATTGTCCAGCAGCCAGACGAGAGGCGCTGAAATGCGCGCCAGCATGGCCATGGGCTGCGCCATGATTATCGCGATCCGCTCCGCCGAGCGCAGGGCAATCTGCTTGGGCACCAGTTCGCCTATCACCAGCGAGGCGTAAGTGGTCAGACCAATGACCAGCACAAAGCCGACGGTTTTGGACAGCTCCTGCCCCATTCCCAGTGCGTGCAAACGCTCTGCGGTCGGACCGCCCAGACTGGCGCCGGAAAACGCGCCGGCGACGATGCCAATCAGGGTTATGCCGATTTGCACGGTCGACAGAAACTTGCCGGGATCGCTGGCCAGAAGGAGCGCGGTCTTGGCTCCGCGATTGCCCTGATCGGCCAGACTGTGCAAATGCGCCTTGCGCGCAGACACGATTGCCAGCTCCGACATGGCAAATACGCCATTGATCAGCACCAGCACAATAATTATTGCGACATCAAACCAGGGAAAGGGTGTCATATTGTCCATTGAAAGGGCGAAATGCCATAAGCCCTTTAGCAGCAAGTTTTACAAAATCTCAAGTTT
>RCMY010000181.1_pt1 | contig 57152 bp, 56 predicted proteins | sample 2041341 | NCBI WGS metagenome assembly RCMY01 (sample SAMN09708234, study PRJNA481090) | Marine sediment metagenome, whole genome shotgun sequencing project.
TCGTGAAGCTTCGCGACCTTGGGAACACGTTGATCGTTGTAGAGCACGACGAGGACACTATTCGCACGGCAGATTGGCTCGTGGATATTGGACCTGGTGCGGGGGAGCACGGTGGAGAAGTTGTCCATTCCGGCAGCTATCAGGATCTCCTCACCAATTCCCGTTCCATCACGGGCGACTATCTTTCGGGCCGCAAGTCGATCGAAACGCCGTCGAAGAGGCGCGTCGTGGACCCGAATCGAATTCTCACCGTCGAGGGTGCTCGCGCCAATAATTTGAAGAACGTCACCGTCGGGTTCCCGCTTGGGGTGTTTGTCGCTATCACGGGAGTGAGCGGTTCCGGCAAGTCCTCCCTTGTCAACGACATTTTGTACAAGGCTCTCGCCAACGAGCTCAACGGCGCGCGCCAAATTCCTGGACGACACACGCGCATTACGGGCCTCGACAACCTTGACAAGGTTGTGCACGTCGATCAGGCTCCCATTGGCCGAACGCCTCGGTCGAATCCCGCGACGTACACGGGCGTGTTTGACCGTATCCGCACGCTTTTTTCTGAGACAGCTGAAGCGAAAGCGCGCGGTTACCTTCCGGGCCGATTCAGTTTCAACGTCAAGGGCGGCCGGTGCGAGAACTGTTCGGGCGACGGCACAATCACGATCGAAATGAACTTTCTCCCCGACGTCTACGTCGTGTGCGAAGTGTGCGGAGGTGCTCGCTACAACCGAGACACCCTTGCGGTGCGCTACAAGGGCAAAAACATTGCCGAAGTTCTGGATATGCCCATCAGCGAGGCCGCAGAGTTTTTTGAAGCCATCACGGCTATCCACCGTTACTTGAAGACCCTGGAGGAAGTGGGTCTCGGCTACGTAAGGCTTGGGCAGAGCGCAACGACTCTCTCAGGCGGCGAGGCTCAACGAGTCAAACTGGCCACCGAGCTCCAGCGCCGCTCCATGGGTCGCAGCATCTACGTTCTGGATGAACCGACGACCGGATTGCATTTCGAAGACGTTCGCAAACTTCTGCTCGTACTCAATGGCCTTGTTGACAAGGGCAATACTGTGATTGTGATTGAACACAATTTGGATGTCATCAAGTCCGCGGACTGGATCATCGACTTGGGGCCAGAAGGTGGCGCCGGTGGGGGCGAAGTGATCGCGGAAGGAACCCCGGAGAAGCTCGTTCGATCGAAGAAGAGTCATACGGCGCGCTTCCTCAAGGAAGTGCTTGACCTGAAGCGGTCATGAGCGACACGGTGAGTTACCGGCCGAAGGCGGGGGAGATCCCCACTTCGCCGGGTGTTTACCGTTTTCGCGACTCTGCCGGGCGGATACTTTACGTCGGCAAGGCAAAGAATTTACGTGCGCGGCTCAGCAACTATTTTGCTCCGCTGACGAGTCTCCACGAGCGCACGCGCCGCATGGTCACAACGGCCAATTCGGTCGAGTGGACGGTCGTCGGGAGCGAATTCGAGGCGCTCCAGCTCGAGTTCAGCTGGATTAAGGAATTTGCTCCGCCGTTCAACGTCCAGTTCCGCGACGACAAGTCGTACCCGTACCTGGCGATCACTCTCGCTGATGACGTTCCGCGCGTGCTCATCACGCGCAACAGATCTATTCCGGGGGCGCGCTACTTCGGCCCGTACACGAAAGTGTGGGCGATTCGAGAAACCCTCGATCTGTTGTTGAAGGTTTTTCCCATGCGCAGTTGCACGGATACGACCTATCGCCGTGCAGAGCAAGCCGGCCGGCCTTGTTTGTTGGGTGAAATCGGGAAATGCGCTGCTCCGTGCGTCGGGAGAATCAGCAAAGAGGATCACAAAGCCATCGCCCTGGACTTTGCGTCGTTCATGGCCGGAAACGATTCCCAGTTTGTCGCCGACTTGAGCAAACGCATGAAGCAAGCATCCGACGATCTTGATTTTGAGGCAGCAGCAAAATTTCGGGACCAGCTTGCGGCGATCGACACCGTGCTATCGAAAAACCACGTCGTACTTCCCGACACGGTCGACGCCGACCTTTTTGGCATCGCCCACGACGAACTGGCCGCAGCCATTCAACTGTTCTCCGTGCGAGGTGGCCGGATTCGAGGTGTTCGAAGCTGGGTAGTCGACAAAGAACTCGATCTTCCGGAGCCCGAACTTGTCGAGACTGTTGTGCACAACGCGTACCACGAACAGTCTTCGAGGAAGCGAGACATGGACGGAGTTGTGACCCCGCCGCGACTCGTGGTGGTCCCGTCGCTCCCGGATGATGCGGTTGAGTTTGAGCGGCTCCTCACTGAGTTGCGCGCGGAGAATGGTGATCGGGGACGAGTAACGATGCGCGTCGCGCAACGCGGCGACCTTGCACAGTTAGCCGAAACGGTGAAGAGGAACGCGCAAAGCGCACTCGCGAGCTACAAGACGCGCCGCAGCAGCGACTTCGTCGCACGCTCGCAAGCGTTGGCTGACATCCAGGAAGCGTTGGGGATGGAGGACGCACCACTGCGCATGGAGTGTTTTGACGTCTCGCACTTGAGCGGAACAAATATTGTTGCCTCCATGGTCGTGTTTGAAGATGGCCTCCCCAAGAAGGACCAATACCGACGATTCAGCATTCCGGAGTCGACAGACGATACGGAGTCGATTTACCAAACGCTGACCAGACGACTGGCCAGGCTGAGCGACGACCAGGCTCTGCCGAGTGCCGAGGACCTCGAAGGCGAGGAAGGGGCGCTCAAGAAGAAGTTTGCCTACCGCCCGAATTTGCTCATTGTCGACGGAGGGCAGCCTCAAGTTCAGGCTGCATTGAAGGCGCTGACGGAATCGGGGATCGATGCGAACGCGCCAGGCGGAATTGCGCTGTGCGGTATCGCGAAACGGCTTGAGGAGATTTGGTTGCCGAATTCCGATTTTCCCGTCATTTTGCCGCGCAACAGCGATGCACTGTTTCTGTTCCAGCGCATCAGGGATGAAGCGCATCGTTTTGCGATCACGTATCAGCGTCAAAAGCGAAAATCCGACATCAATTCTGTACTGTCGGAAGTTCCGGGACTTGGGCCGGCGCGCGTGCGCGATGTGTTGCGGCACTTTGGTTCGGTGGCCCGCTTGCGCACCGCGAGCCTCGACGAGATCGCCGAAGTTCGCGGGATCGGTCCAGCCACCGCTGCGGCGATCGCAGAGCGACTGGCCCCTGCGGTCTCGGATGGTTGACGAAGTCGGTAGGCTTTGGTGCACCGGCGCTGGCGGACATGGCGTAGTGAGTAAGGGCGTAATCGGACAATGACAACGGAAAGTGTGCGCCAGGAGGTGCTTGTCGTGACCGGCATGTCCGGTGCGGGCCGCTCGACTGTGGGAAACGCACTTGAAGATCTCGGCTGGTATGTCGTCGATAATCTTCCACCGCAAATGATCACCCCTCTCGTTGAACTGGCAACAAAGGCGGCAGAGACGATCCCGAAGATTGCCACGATTACCGATGTTCGCGGTGGTCGACTCTTCGCGGACCTTCAGCAAATCGTCACAGCGCTTAAGTCGACGTCAAACATTCGCGTGCTTTTTCTTGAAGCAACGGATGACGCCCTGGTGAGACGGTTTGAACAGGTGCGGCGCCCGCATCCGCTCCAGGGTAACGGAACGATTCTGGACGGCATCGCCGCTGAGCGCGCGCAAATGCTGGAAATGCGAGAGTCAAGCGACATCATCATTGACACGTCCGGGCTCAACATTCATCAACTGGCAACAAAAGTGTCAGAGATCTTCGCAGGTGAAGGCGACTTTGGCGTGCACGTGACCATCGTCAGTTTTGGGTTCAAATACGGTGTGCCGACCGACGCCGATATGGTCGCGGACATGCGATTTCTTCCGAATCCGTTTTGGGTGCCGGAATTACGCGACGGATCTGGTCTCGATCCTGACGTGAGTGATTTCGTTCTTTCTCAAGAGGGCGCTCGAGAGTTCATCGATACGTACGCGAGTGCTCTCGAGCCCGTGCTGGCTGGTTTTCAACGGGAGAACAAACGGCATGCCACGATAGCGGTGGGCTGTACTGGCGGTCGGCATCGCTCTGTTGCCGCCGTGGAGCAGCTCGCCACGATTATTCGCGGATTCCCGGGAGTCGCCGTCAACGTCAAACATCGGGATCTGGGTCGGGAGTAGTCATGAGATTCACCAAGTGTTGTGAGAGAAAAGGAATTCTTCGTGGCATTGACCGCTGACGTTAAAGCAGAGCTCGCAGCGTTCGCCGTAAGTAAAACGACGGTGCGCGCGGCCGAGGTCGCGACCATTTTGAGGTTTTCGGGCGGCCTCCACCTCATTTCAGGTCGCATCGCCGTGGAATCCGAGTTGGACACCGCGGAGATCGCGAAGCGGGTGCGGCGCGACCTCGCGGAACTTTACGGAGTGCGCAGTGACATGGCCGTCATTTCCGCTTCGGGGACAAGACGTACAAACCAGTTTTTGGTGAGAGTGCTCGACGGTGAAACTCTTGCGCGGCAAACCGGACTTCTCGACGCGAGGCGCCGCCCGGTGCGCGGGCTCCCGAATCGCCTCACGACCGGTTCTCACGAGGATCTTGCTGCCGTGTGGCGAGGGGCGTTTCTCGCGAGAGGTTCCCTCACCGATCCTGGCAGGTCAGCCGCACTCGAAGTGACGTGCCCTGGGAACGAAGCAGCCATGGCATTGGTCGGGGCAGCAGCGAGGCTGAGGATTCCCGCGAAAGCGCGCGAAGTGCGCGGAGTGCACAAGGTCGTTGTGCGGGATGGCGAGGCGATCAGCACGATGCTCGTGTTGATGGGAGCGAGCGTCACCGTCGTGGCATGGGAAGAACTGCGCCAGCGGCGTGAAGTTCGAGCAACTGCGAATCGCCTTGTGAACTTCGACGATGCAAATTTGCGTAGAAGCGCTCAAGCCGCCGTCGCCGCATGCGCGAGAGTGGAGAGATCTCTGGAGATTCTGGGCGGCAACGTCCCCGATCATTTGCGTTACGCGGGGGAGTTGCGGCTTCGGTTTCGAGACGCGAGTCTCGACGAGCTCGGCCATCACGCCGATCCGCCCATGACGAAGGATGCTGTCGCAGGCAGAATCAGGCGGTTGCTCGCCATGGCCGACAAAGCGGCGATCGATCAGGGCATTCCAGGCACTGATGCGAATCTTCCGCCTGACTATGACGACGACTAGTTGCGTCGAATGCCCGGTTCCCAGAACGGACTAAGCCTGCGGAGATAGACTGAGAAAGCAATCCGCTTCACCGCTTTGATTGGTGTGAGCAATAGACACGCGAGGAGAACTTCACCCATGACTAATTACACCCTCCCGGAGCTCGGCTACGACTACGCGGCCCTTGAGCCTCATATCAGCGCACGAATCATGGAATTGCACCACAGTAAGCATCACGCTGCGTATGTCGCTGGTGCGAACACTGCCCTCGAGAAGCTCGCAGAAGCGCGTGACGCCAACGACTTCGCGAATGTCAACAAGCTCGAAAAGGACCTTGCGTTCAACCTCGGTGGGCATGTCAACCACTCCATCTTCTGGACGAACCTGTCCCCGAACGGCGGAGGCAAGCCTGAAGGCGAACTCGCCGCAGCCATCGACGACAACTTTGGCTCGTTCGACAAGTTTGCCGCGCACTTTACGGCAGCATCTGCGGGCATCCAGGGTTCCGGTTGGGGCGCTCTTGTCTGGGATTCGATCGGCCAGAAACTGATCATTCAGCAGTTCTTTGACCAGCAGAGCAACTTCGCAGCTGGCACGATTCCCGTTTTGCTTCTCGACATGTGGGAGCACGCGTTCTACCTCGACTACGTCAACGTCAAGGCGGACTACATTAAGGCATTCTGGAACATTGCCGATTGGGGCAACGTCGCGCAGCGCTTCGCCGCCGCACGGGAAAAGACCACGGGCCTGCTGCTCCTGTCGTAGCCGCATTACCCGTAAGCAGCGCCGCCTTCCAGCAGCACCAAGGAGAGTCATCTTTTGTCTATAAAAATTGGTATTAATGGTTTCGGCCGCATTGGCCGCAACTACCTGCGCGCATCGCTCGCGCAAGGTTCAGGTCTCGATATCGTCGCTATCAACGACCTCGCCGACAACGAGTTACTGGCCAACCTGTTGAAATATGACTCCGTTGGTGGCCGACTGGATGCTTCCGTGGAAGTCGACGGTGACAATATCGTGGTCAACAAAAAAGCGATCACGGTATTCGAACAAGCGGATCCTGCGCAGATTCCCTGGGGTGACGCCGGCGTCGACATCGTCATCGAATGCACCGGCCGGTTCACCAAGGTAGAGGATGCACGCAAGCACCTCGACGCTGGGGCGAAAAAGGTCATCATCTCTGCGCCTGGCAAGGGCGATGTCGCCACTTTCGTCATGGGAGTCAACGAGAACGACTACGACCCAGCGACTCAGCACATCATTTCGAATGCGTCGTGCACGACCAATTGTTTGGCACCGCTTGCGAAGGTCTTCATGGAGAACTTCGGAATCGAACGCGGCCTCATGACGACGGTGCACGCCTACACGTCGGACCAAAATCTTCAGGATGGTCCGCATCGGGACTTTCGCCGCGCGCGAGCCGCCGCCATAAACATTGTGCCGACGAGCACGGGAGCAGCGCAGGCGATTGGTCTTGTCATCCCCGAACTCATCGGGAAGCTGGATGGCTACGCGCTTCGCGTCCCGGTTCCGACCGGCTCCATCACGGACCTCACGATCGAGACTCGCGCGGGCCTCACGGTGGATGATGTCAATGCCGCGTATCGAGAAGCTGCGGAAGGGCCCCTCGCTGGGCTGCTCAAATACACCGAAGAGCCGCTTGTCTCAAGTGACATTGTCGGCGACCCGCACTCGTGCATTTTTGATTCCGGACTCACAAAGGTCTTGGGCACTCAGGTTAAGGTCGCCGGCTGGTATGACAACGAGTGGGGTTATTCTCACCGACTCGTTGACTTGACCGAGTTCGTTGCTGCGCGGCTGAGCTAAATTCCCGCTCTCATGCTCACGACGATTGATTCTTTAGGTTCGCTGTCTGGGCGACGGGTTATCGTCCGATGCGACCTCAATGTGCCTCTTAGCGATGGAGTGATCACCGACGACGGTCGCATTCGCGCTGCACTCGGCACCCTCAACGAACTGATTCATGCGGGAGCCCGAGTGGTCGTCATTTCTCACCTTGGGCGTCCAGCAGGAGTGCCAGACACACAATTCAGCCTCGCGCCAGTGGCGCAAAGGCTTAGCGAACTTCTTGGCAAGCCCGTGGTTTTTGCCAGTGACACTGTCGGCACCGCCGCGGCGTCGGCTGTTGCAAATTTGGGCGACGGTGACATCGCGCTGCTTGAGAACCTTCGATTCAATGCGGGAGAGACGTCAAAGTCGAAGGACGAGCGCGCAGGGTTCGCGAAACGACTCGCAGAACTCGGTGACAGTTTCGTCTCCGACGGTTTCGGTGTCGTCCACCGTGATCAGGCGAGTGTCGTGGAGCTCGCCGAAATTCTGCCGCACGCTGCAGGCAGGCTCATTGAGAGCGAACTGCAGATTCTTGAGCAGCTCACGACCAAACCTGAGAAGCCATACACCGTGGTGCTTGGGGGCTCGAAGGTGTCCGACAAACTTGGCGTTATTGAACATTTGCTTCCTCAAGTGGACTCACTCCTTATCGGTGGTGGAATGATGTTCACGTTCCTGGCTGCGCAAGGGAACGCAGTTGGAGCAAGCCTTTTGGAAGCCGATCAACTCGATGTTGTGCGCGGCTACCTTGACGAAGCGGAGCGCCTTGGGGTCCAGATTGTTCTCCCCACCGATGTTGTTGTTGCTTCAGGATTCGCTGCTGACGCGCAGCACGATGTGAAGTCCGTCGAATCTATGGAAGACACTCCGTGGGGCTCGACCGGGATTGGGCTCGACATTGGGCCAGCGACGAGCGCCAATTTTGCGAGCATTATTGAAAAGTCCCGCACCGTGTTCTGGAACGGCCCCATGGGCGTCTTCGAGTTCCCAACGTTTGCGAACGGCACACGCGCGATTGCGGAAGCGCTCACTCGCGTTGACGGACTCTCTGTGGTGGGTGGAGGCGACTCGGCCGCTGCAGTGCGAACGCTGGGCTTTAGCGACAGCAGCTTTGGTCACATTTCAACGGGAGGCGGGGCGAGCCTGGAATTCCTCGAAGGCAAGCGTCTCCCCGGACTGGAGGTTCTCGGATGGCAATAACAACGGAAGCGAAGCGGATCCCGCTCATTGCCGGAAACTGGAAACTCAACCTCGATCATTTACAGTCGATCGCGTTTGTTCAAAAGCTCGCGTGGGTGTTGAAAGATGCGCGACTGGATTTTCGCAACGTCGACGTCGCTGTGTTCCCGCCTTTTACCGATTTACGATCCGTGCAGTCGCTCATTGCAGCAGACAAATTTTCCATCAGCTTGGGAGCGCAAGACGTTTCTGTGCATGATTCTGGTGCCTACACCGGAGAAATTTCCGGCGCCTTCCTGAAGGCTCTTGACTGCACATACGTTATCGTCGGGCACTCGGAGCGACGCTCGTATCACCACGAATCCAGTGAACTCGTCGGCGAAAAAGCCGCTGCCGCAGTCCGCCACGGTCTCATTCCCATCCTGTGCGTTGGAGAAACCGCAGAAGACCTGGAAACTCGCGGTGCCAGTGCTGTACCGGTAGAGCAACTGGAGACGGCTCTGAAGAGCCTTCCAAAGGGCGCCGATATCGTCGTGGCCTACGAACCCGTGTGGGCTATCGGGTCCGGCCAACCAGCGACTCCGGATCAAGCCGAGAACGTAGCTGCCGAGCTCCGTGGGGTCATCCGTGCAGCGTGGGGGGAAGAGGCAGCCGCACGCACACGGATTCTGTACGGCGGTTCCGTGAAGTCGAGCAACATTGCCAGTTTCATGCGCGAACCGAACCTTGACGGCGCTCTCGTCGGCGGGGCAAGCCTCATCGTTGAAGAGTTCGCCAAGATCGCCCGATTCCAAAGCCACGTCGGAGTTTAACGGGAAATTCTCGCTTAGTCCGTCACAAGTTATACTGGTCAACGGCCAGCGCCCAAGAAAGGCACCAATCCCGTGGAAACAATTCAGGTCATCATGCAAGTCATACTCGGACTCACGAGTCTCTTGCTGACCTTGCTCATCCTTTTGCACAAGGGACGTGGTGGCGGCCTCTCCGACATGTTCGGCGGGGGCACGACTTCCAATCTCGGTTCATCGGGTGTCGCGGAGCGCAACCTGAATAGATTTACCGTCATTCTCGGTCTGGTGTGGGTGACAAGCATCATCGCATTGGGCCTCATCATGAAGTTTGAAACCGGCGCGTAAGGGGAAATCATGGCATCTGGTGGCAGCGCAATTCGTGGGTCCCGCGTTGGTGCGGGCCCGATGGGTGAGCAGGATCGTGGATATCATGCCGACCGCATTCAGGTCTCGTACTGGTGTGCGAACGGTCACGCACTGAAGCCGTATTTTCTCGCGACCATTGAGCCCGAGGAAATTCCGGAGCAACTGGATTGCCCAAACTGCGGGCTACCGTCTGGTCAGGACCAAGCGAATCCTCCGTCTGTGACGAAGCTGGAACCGTACAAGACTCACTTGGCGTACGTCAAAGAGCGTCGCACCGAGAAAGAAGCGGCATCGCTTCTGGACGAGGCCCTGCAGCAATTGCGTTCGCGCCGTGGGCGCACGACCGCCTGATTTACGCTGAGCTCTCCCCAGTCAGCAAGTCTTCGGGTACTTCGGCGGCCGCTGCCTGATCGATGAGGAAGATGGTTTTGTTGCGGCCAGAGGCGCCTGCAGCAGGCACTTCCGACGCGTTCGCGCCCGCAAGGGCCAGTCCAAGCGCTGACGCCTTGTCTGCGCCGGCAAGGCACAACCACACCCGATTGCTCGAGTTGATGGTCGGGAGTGTGAGGGAAAGTCGCTCGGGAGGCGGCTTGGGTGAATTGCGCACCGCGATGACTGTTTTGTCTCGCTCCTTGATTCCTTCGTGGCCCGGAAACAGTGAGGCAATATGGCCGTCTGGGCCGACGCCGAGGAATACGATATCGAATGCCGGAAATCTTTCGCCGTCTGACGCGAAACTCTCCAACTCGACGGCGTACGTGCGCGCAGCTTGATCCAGATCTGCACCACCATCTGAGGCCGGGAATCGATGGATGTTGCCCGCTGGGCAGTCGATGAGCGACAGCAAAGCGTCGTCAGCCTGGGCATCATTGCGTTCGCTGTCTCCTGACGGCAACCAACGCTCGTCCCCCCACCACAAATGGACGCGGCCCCAATCGATCGTGCCGCTCCGCGCGGGCTCGGCGATGGCGGCGAGCGTATCGATTCCGACGGAACCGCCGGTGAGAACAATATGAACGACATCCTGTCCGGAAAGCAGTTCGGTGACGACCGACACGAATCTGTCCGCAATCCCGGCGACGAGAGCCGGTCTGTCGTCAAAAACCATCACGAGCGTATTCGTGGTCATGTTAGGTCCTCCTGGACTCGGTAAATGGCGTGTGGGAAAGTATGGGGTCGTCGAGTGCACTCAGTCCGCTTTGCAGCACTTTACCGAACAGTTCATCGGGATCGAGGCGGCGTAGCTCTTCGGCGAGGCAATCCCGCAGATTGCGCCGCGGGAGCGAGATATCGTGCACGGGTTGCCCCGGCTGAGTGAGAGTAACGATGCTCGGCTGCGTTCGAACGAGGGTGATGGGCCCTGAGGCGCGCTCAAGCCGCACTTCGTGGATCCCAGCTTTCTCGCCCGTTGGACGGTAAAGATGCTGCGACGCAGGAACGCGCAGTTGCAGTTGCAGCCATGCCGTTAGGAGCGCTGTCGATGGAGAATCGGACGCGCCGTGCACTTCGATGCCCGTAATGGATTCGTACGGCGGCTGATCAAGGACTGCGGCCAATTGTGCTCGCCAAAGCGTGAGCCTCGTCCAGGCGAAGTCGGTGTCGCCCGGATGATACGTTTCGGCAAGGCGTGGCAGGAAGCCTTGTGGGTCTGCTTGCGCAGCGGCATCGGTGATGCGACTTTGCGCCAGGCGGCCAATGGGGGAGTCCGATGCTGAAACTGGCGTCCCGGCAGGCCACCACGCCACCACGGGGGCGTCCGCGAGCAGGAGACCCGTCACGAGTCCTTCTTCGTTTTTCGCGGTATCTCCATAGGCGCGAAGAACAATCACTTCGCTCGCCCCGGCATCTCCGCCTACGCGAATCTGACCGTCGAGACGCGAGTCGTCCGCCGGTTCCGGCGACTCGGACGTGGACAGCACAATCACGCGCATGGGGTGTTCTCGTGACGCGGCGTTCGCGGCGGCGATGGCATCTTCTTCTGCACCGTGCTGAGTCACGATCACGAGCGTCAGCACGCGTCCGAGCGCGACAGCGCCACCTTCTTCGCGCATTTTCACGAGGGCTCGGGAAATCGCGCTCGTCGTTGTTGACGGAAGTTCTACGATCACGGCCGCCTCCAGACACGTCCGTCGCGGGCGAGGAGCGCATCCGCTGAGCTCGGTCCCCACGTGCCAGGTCGATACTGTTCTGGCTGCCCTTGAGTAGCCCAAAATTCTTCAATCGGATCGAGAATCTTCCAACTGAGCTCAACTTCTTCGTGCCGAGGAAACAACGGAGGGTCACCGAGCAACACGTCGAGAATGAGCCGCTCGTAGGCTTCGGGGCTCGCTTCCGTGAATGCGTGGCCGTATCCGAAGTCCATCGTGACGTCGCGCACTTGCATTCCAGCGCCGGGCACTTTCGAACCGAACCGAATGGTCACACCTTCGTCTGGCTGCACGCGGATGACGAGAGCGTTTTGACCGAGCGCGCTCGTCTGGCTTTCGGCGAAGAGGTATTGGGGAGCGCGCGCGAAAACGACGGCAATTTCGGTTACGCGTCGCCCCAACCGCTTTCCAGCCCGAAGATAGAACGGCACTCCCGCCCAGCGTCTCGTGTTGATGTCGAGGCGAATGGCCGCGAATGTTTCCGTGTGGGAGGCCGGATCCATGCCGTCTTCCTGAAGAAAACCGATGACTCGTTCGCCGCCTTGCCAACCTTCCGAGTACTGGCCGCGAGCCGTTGTTGTCGAAAGATCGCTGCCAATGCGAACAGCGGAGAGAATTTTTTCCTTTTCTGCCCGCAAGTCTTTCGCGTCGAAGGATACGGGTTCTTCCATGGCCGTGAGGGCGAGCAATTGGAGAAGGTGATTTTGAATAACATCTCTCGCTGCGCCAATACCGTCGTAGTATCCGGCACGGCCCCCAACGCCAATGTCTTCCGCCATGGTGATTTGCACGTGATCCACGGAGCGCGCATTCCAGATCGGCTCCCACAATTGGTTCGCGAAGCGCAGTGCCAGAATGTTCTGGACGGTTTCTTTTCCGAGGTAGTGGTCGATGCGAAACACCGAATCGGGCGGAAACACTGACAAGACAACATCGTTGAGCGCGCGGGCAGTCGTCAGATCGCTGCCAAAGGGCTTTTCGATGACGACGCGACGCCACTTGCCTTCTTCTTGCTCCGCGAGGCCGGAGCGACGAAGCTGTTCCGTCACTTGGGGGAAGGACTTCGGCGGAATCGACAGGTAGAAAGCGTGATTGCCCATGGTGCCTCGACGTTCGTCGAGTTCCTTCAGGGTATCTTTTAGCCGATCGAACGCGGCAGCATCGTCGAATTCGCCTTGCACGAAGCGAATTCCCTGGGAAAGCTGCGCCCACACGTCTTCGTCGAAGGGAGTTCGAGCGTGTGCTTTCACAGAGTCGTGCACTTCTTTCGCGAATTCCTGTGTTTGCCAGCCACGGCGAGCAAACCCCACGAGGGCGAATCCGGGCGGCAAGAGTCCACGATTGGCCAAGTCGTACACGGCGGGCATGAGCTTTCGGCGCGCGAGGTCACCCGTGACCCCGAAGATCACGAGCGCGCTCGGGCCCGCGATTCGGTTGAGCCGACGATCCGACGCAAGTCGAAGCGGGTTGGAGTCCCGCGTGATCTTAACTGGTGACATCTACTCAGCCGAAGGAGGAGAGAAGCGTACGCAGGCTCTTCTCTGACTCGGTCAGGTTGAGGGTCAAGACTGGCCGCCCATGCTCCGTGAGTACCGAGGCATCTCCTTGCGCTTGAGCCTGAATAAGCTGACCAAACGTGAAGGGACGATCGGGAATGTCGAGGTCGTCCGGCTCGTCGGCGGTGATCTGCAGGAACACTCCTACGGGTGGCCCGCCCTTGTGGAACTGTCCAGTGGAGTGAAGAAACCGCGGACCCCATCCGAACGTGACGGGTCGGTTTACGCGTGCCGCGAGAAGATCACGCAATTCGTGCGCTTTCGCGAGGTGGTGCCGATCAAGGTACGCCTGAATGCTGAGATACCCGTTATCGGGCAGCAAACCCAGGAGTGCATCGATCGCGGCGGAAACGTTCGTTGAGCCTGCGACGGCAGCGACGGGGGAGCGAACCTCGATCCCGCTATCGACGAACGCTGGGGGAGAAGGCTCTGGCCGGTCATCAAGAAGTCCGCGGGTTGCGTCCTTGGCGGATTCGACATCCGGCTGATTGAACGGGTCGATCCTCAGCACGTGCCCTGCGACAGCAATCGCTGTTTCCCACACCAAAATCTGGGCGCCGAGTGTTCCACTGATCTCGATGTCGCCTTCGTTGACCTCTTCGGTCGCCCTCGCGCTTTCCACGAGGCGAACGATTTGGAGATCGGCCATTTCTTTCGCGAGTTCCGGTGCGTTCGTCTCCAACACGACAGGAAGCAATCCCGTGCCATTCTTACCGGTTGATTCCGCGATTAGCTGCTCGGCCCAATCCGCAAAGCCAACAATGTAGGTGCCGTCAGCGACAATCGCGAGCTTGTCGCGAAGCGGTCGCGTGCCCGCTATCGCCGCTCCAAGAAGGAGAGCGGGATTGTCTGGTCTGTCGACTGCTACTCGACCGGCTACTGACGACGCTTCGTCAAGGAAAGCGGCAATGTCGACTCCCGCGAGCCCGGAGGGAACGAGCCCGAAAGCCGTGAGCGCCGAGTAACGTCCGCCGACGTTGGGGTCGGCATTGAACACGCGATAACCGTCAGTGCGCGCCGACACATCGAGAGGTGAGCCCGGGTCCGTAACGACGATAATGCGGTCTATCGGATCAATCCCTGCGTCGCGAAACGCGCGTTCATACACGCGCTTGTGACTGTCAGTCTCGACCGTCGACCCGGACTTGGACGAAATGATGACCGCTGTCGTCTCCAATCGATCGCCAAGCGCCGAAAGCATTTGACCTGGCGACGTGGTGTCTAGAATCGTCAGTTCCACTCCCGCGGTCCTGGTGATGACTTCGGGAGCAAGCGAAGAGCCACCCATGCCGCCAAGCACAAAGTGGTTCACGCCCGCGGCGAGCAGTTTGTCGCGCAGCGCGAGGATGTCGGGCACGAGTGGTTCGGAAATGACGATGGCCTCGGTCCAGCCGAGCCGCTTCTCTGCTTCTTGTTCCGCATCCGGTCCCCACAGCGAAGCATCCTGACCGGCAATGCGCGACGCAACGAGATCGCTCACGAGCTGCGGCACGATGCGCTGAGCGGCGACGAGCGCCTTTCCGCTCACCGTAATGTCAAAGCTCATGATTTCGCCTTACTGCGCGCCGAATCCAGGGCGGCTGACACGGTGTCCAGCAATTCGTTCCACGACACCGTGAACTTGTCGACGCCCTGCTTTTCAAGAAGTGCCGTCACCTCGTCATAAGAGATTCCAAGCTCCGCAATGGCGTCGAGAACGCCGTTCGCATCGTCATAATTGCCCGTGATGGTGTCGCCCCGAATATCTCCGTGATCGAAGGTGGCCTCCATGGTCTTCTCCGGCATCGTGTTGACGGTTTCGGGGGCGACAAGCTCCTCAACGTACAGAGTGTCTTTGAACGCCGGGTCTTTCACTCCCGTTGAGGCCCACAGCGGTCTTTGCAGATTCGCGCCGGCCGCAAGGAGTCCTTTGGCTCGTTCGCTCGAGAACTCCTGTTCGAAAGCCTGGTAGGCGAGCCGTGCGTTGGCGATTCCTGTCTTGCCCTTGAGCGCGAGAGCCTCAGGAGTGCCTATCGCCTCGAGGCGGGCGTCGACTTCGGTATCCACGCGGGAGACAAAGAACGATGCGACAGATCGGATGCTCGCAAGGTCGATGCCTGCACTCTTCGCTCGCTCGATTCCGGTGAGGTAAGCGTTGATGACCTCACGGTGACGGTGAAGACTAAAAATGAGGGTGACGTTGACGCTGATTCCGAGCGCCGTGAGCTCCGTGATCGCCTCGAGTCCCTCTTTGGTCGCGGGGACTTTGATCATGACGTTGGGGCGGTCGACGGTATCCCACAGCAGCCGGCCCTCTGCAATTGTGCCCGCGGTGTCGTGAGCAAGGGAGGGCTCCACTTCAATGGACACGCGACCGTCTTTACCGTGCGTGGAGTCGTACAGCGCACGGAAGATATCGCATCCTCTTGCGACATCATGCGTCGTGATGTCTACAACAGCATCGCTTGCACTCATACCGGAGGCTGCGAGGCCGGCTACTTGCTCGTCGTAGTCTTCGCCTTTAGCCAAAGCGTTGGCAAAAATCGTCGGGTTGGTGGTGACACCTACGACGTGCCGATCTTCGATGAGCCCCTTGAGGCCGCCTGAGACGATTCGTTCGCGCGACAAGTCATCGAGCCACACGCTGACGCCAGCTGTGGAGAGTTCTGCCAACGGGTTTGAGTTGCTGTTCATTTTCTCTTCTTTCCGAAACCTAGGCCTGAGCGGCCAATGATTCCTTAGCTGCCGCAACGAGGTTTTCGGTTGTGAGGCCGAACTCTCGGTACAGGGTCTCGTAATCTGCGGACGCTCCGTAGTGTTCGATGGACACGCTGCGCCCTCGATCACCGACGATCCCACGCCACCCAAGAGCGATTCCGGCTTCCATGGAAGCTCTGGCAGTGATGGCGGCGGGGAGTACGGACTCCTGGTACGCCTCGTCCTGTTCGTGGAACCATTCGAGGCACGGGACGGAAACGACGCGGGCGTTGATCCCGTCCGACGCGAGGCTCGAGCGTGCTTCAAGAGCGAACTGCACTTCGGAACCCGTGGCGATGAGGATGACATCGGGTTGGCCGCCTGGCGCTTCTGCGAGCACGTACGCGCCTTTCGACGTGTTCACAGCGGAGGCCAGAGTGTCGCCAGAGGCGTCGCCGGTTCCTCGCTCGAATACAGGGAGATTTTGGCGACTAAGCGCAATGCCCGCTGGCCCCTTGCGGCGCTGAAGCATGGTCAACCACGCGTACGCGGTTTCGTTGGCATCAGCCGGTCGCACGACATCAAGGCCGGGAATGGCGCGAAGCGAGGTGAGCTGTTCAATCGGTTGGTGAGTGGGGCCGTCTGCGCCAAGCGCGACCGAATCATGCGTCCACACGTAGATGGACGGGATCTGCATGAGGGCCGCGAGGCGCACCGCCGGGCGCATGTAGTCGCTGAAAATCAGGAACGTCCCACCGAATGCGCGAGTGGGCCCGTGCAAAACAATCCCATTGACGATGGCGGCCATGGCGTGTTCCCGGATGCCGAAGTGCAGCACTCGGCCGTAGCGGTTACCCGTCCACTCGTCGGTGGAGTGAACCGCGGGGACGAATGACTCTGCCGATTCGATCGTCGTGTTGTTCGAATCTGCGAGGTCGGCTGAGCCGCCCCACAATTCCGGCATGAGACCCGCGATGGCGTTGATGACGTTGCCGGACGCGGCTCGCGTTGACACGTCTTTGCCAGGGGCAAAGTGGGGTAGAGCGCTTTCAAGGCCGTCCGGGAGCGCGCCGGACTCAAGCCGATCGAGCAGCGCTTTGCGGTCGGGGTTAGCTGCCGCCCACGCATCGAAGTTCTCTTGCCACTCGCTTCGCGCAGCCTTGCCGCGGTCGATGGCTTTCCGCGTGTGTTCGATAACGGCGGGTTCGACGGCGAAATGCTTTTCCGGATCGAAATTCAAGATCTTTTTGACGGCAGCAAGTTCTTCCGCCCCGAGAGCTGAACCGTGAATCTTGCCGGTGTTTTGCTTTGTGGGGGAGGGCCATCCGATGATCGTCCGCAGCACTATGAGCGACGGCTTGTCAGTTTCGGCTTTCGCCGCGTCGATAGCTTCTGAGAGTGCCTGAATGTCTTCGACGTAAACGCCGGTCTTCAGCCAGTTAACTGTTTGCACGTGCCAGTGGTAGGCCTCATAGCGGGCAGCAACATCTTCCGTGAACGCAATGGCCGTGTCATCTTCGATGGAGATTTCGTTGTCATCGTAAATCACGACGAGGTTTCCGAGTTTCTGATGACCGGCAAGCGAGGACGCTTCGCTCGAAATGCCCTCCTGCAAGTCGCCATCGCTCGCGATCACGTACACGAAGTGGTCGAACGGACTCGTGCCGGCGTCGGCGTCTGGGTCGAAAAGTCCTCGCTCATAGCGGGATGCGTACGCGAACCCCACGGCGGAAGATATACCCTGCCCGAGGGGTCCCGTCGTCATCTCGACGCCGTCGGTGTCCCCAAATTCAGGATGCCCTGGAGTCTTGGACCCCCACGTGCGCAAGGCTTCGATGTCTTCGATCTCGAGGCCGTAGCCGCCGAGGTACAACTGCACGTACTGGGTGAGCGATGAGTGCCCGCACGACAAAATGAATCGGTCTCGACCGATCCAGTGGCTGTCATGCGGGTCGTTGCGCATAACGCGCTGAAATAACAGGTAGGCGGCGGGCGCGAGGCTCATCGCGGTACCGGGGTGGCCGTTGCCCACTTTCTCCACGGCATCAGCCGCCAGTATCCGCGCCGTATCTACGGCTCTGTCGTCGATGGGCTCCCACTCGAGTTGTGCCATAGCGTTTCGATGACCTTTCTAACCGTTGTGTGCGACCGGATGGGGTCGCTGACCTTGTACGGACCGCCCGCCCTGACGTCATCGGCAAAGCCGGACGCGACCGGCTGGCAAGCTGTTTCCAGTATAGGGAGGCGCGCTGGGCAACATCCCAGCTTGCGTGCGGCAATACGCGTGAACCGCCTCTCGGATTAGACTCGGGTGGCGGGAAGCTTGAACGTAGCTTTCTTTGACAGCGGTTCTTGAACAAGGGTTGATGAGCGATGAACACGGCCGTAAAGACGGATGCGGATCCCCTGCACACTGGCGCAACGCGCCAACCGGGCGGGAACCCTGCGCTTCGCAAAGCGCGCGCTTACCTCCAGCTGACGAAACCGCGCATCATCGAGTTGCTGCTCATCACGACAATTCCGGTGATGTTCCTCGCCCAGCGTGGGATCCCTAATCTGTGGCTCGTCGCGGCGACGCTCGTTGGCGGTGCGCTAAGTGCCGGGTCTGCTGGAGCATTCAATTGCTATATCGATCGGGATATCGATCGCGTCATGCGCCGCACTCGCGGCCGTCCCCTCGTCACGGGTGAACTCACCGATCGGGAAGCTCTCGTGTTCGCGTGGGTCCTCGGCGTGGTGTCGACGCTGTGGCTCGGTTTTCTCGTCAACTGGGTTGCCGCTGGGCTCGCAGTCGCCGGACACTTCTTCTACGTTGTCGTGTATTCGCTGTGGCTCAAGCGCCGCACCTCTCAAAACATTATTTGGGGCGGCGCGGCGGGATGCGTTCCCGTGCTCGTTGGCTGGTCTGCCGTAACGGGCGGACTCGATTGGGCGCCCGTCATCCTGTTCGGTGTCGTCTTCTTGTGGACTCCGCCGCACTACTGGCCGCTATCGATGCGCTACCGCGATGACTACCAGGCCGCGAACGTACCGATGCTCGCGGTTGTGCGCGGGCGTTCGCAAGTGGGGCTTCAAGTGATCCTGTACGCGTGGGCGACCGTCGTGTGCTCCCTGCTGCTCGTGCCCGTCGCTGGCATGGGAATCCTCTACACGGCCGTTGCGCTGCTCTCCGGAGGCTGGTTCGTGATTGAGTCGCACCGGCTCTATTCGAAGGTCATCCGCCAGGTGGAAGCGTCACCCATGCGGGTGTTCCACGCGTCGATCACCTACCTCACGCTGTTGTTCCTCGCCGTAGGGATTGATCCGCTGCTTCCGTTCTAGGGCCGGCGCGATCTCGTCGTCGAGAGAAACAAGGCTGTTGCGATGGCGAGAAGAATGCACGAGAGCACCATGTGCGTGCCCACCGAGAGAGCTGGGAGCCCGTTGCGTGCCTGATAGAGGCCGACCGCCACTTGCAGGAACTCTGCACCGAGAAGCCACAACGCTAAGTTCCGCTGTGTCGTGAACCCCGCACGCCATGCCAGCAAGACCATGAGAACGGTGACCCCGAGCAACACGTAGGCGGGCCACGCGTGCCAATGCTCCAATATGTCAGTGGGTAGTCCATTGCGAGGCGTGTCAATGTCACCCGCGTGCGGACCGGACCCGGTCGTGAGAACTCCGATGATGACAGTGACGGCGGAAAGTGCCGCCATCGCCCATGCCAACCCGCGCAGCCAGAGCGGCATGATCGGGTGTTTTTGGCCAGTGCGGAAAATGTTCCATACGAGCATGGCAGCAAGAACGACCATGATCGCCGACAACACGAAATGCAGCCCCACGATGTAGGCATGCAGTTCTGTCAAGACGGTAATCCCGCCGATACCCGCTTGAACGAGCACAAGAACTCCGAGTGAGAAGCTCAGCCAAAACAGGTCAGGGCGCGATTTGCGCAGTCGCACGAGGAAAAGGAACGTGAAGAGAGCAACGACGGCAACGACGCCGCTCATAAGGCGATTGGAGAACTCTACGATGGCGTGGAATCCAAGTTCAGGCGTTGGGACCAGCGAATCGGGAGTGCACAGGGGCCACGTAGGGCATCCGAGCCCAGACGCTGTCAGCCGCACGGCGCCGCCCGTGCCAACAATGATGATCTCAGTCACAAGGGATGCCCACGCAAAAATTCGGGCCCGCCTGGTGACGACGCGCGGTGTCAGCCACTCAGAGAAACGCTTCCATCCGTTCACCGTCACGCACTCCCACCGTTAATAATCCGTTAATATTCCACACGCGCGCAGGCCTGCCCTAGCATTCCAGCCGTGGCCCTGTAGAATCGAATAATCAAGGGCGAGTGGCCGGAAATCTTCCCGCGCACGAGTGCCCGGCAAGGATGCCGGAGTCGTCGTCCAGTCTAAGCAAGCGAATCCAACGACATGGACTCAAACGTGTGCAAGGAATAGCCAAGCGATTTTGCAGGTTATAGAAGTAAGAGAATGCTGCTATTGCAGAGAGGTGGAACATGTCAGACGTACTGATCAACCGACCTGAACTCGAGAACCTCGGAGTCTATGAATTCGGCTGGGCCGATTCAGACGCCGCCGGGGCGAGTGCGCGACGGGGGATTGACGAGGAAGTCGTCACTGACATTTCCCGCCTCAAGGACGAACCCGAGTGGATGCTGAAGAACCGCCTCAAGGGCCTCAGCATGTTCACGAAAAAGCCCATGCCAGCGTGGGGAGCTGACCTTTCCGGCATCGATTTCGACAACATCAAGTACTTCGTTCGCTCCACGGAGAAGCAAGCCCAGACGTGGGAGGACCTGCCTGACGAGATCAAAGAGACCTACGAACGCCTCGGGATTCCCGAAGCAGAACGTTCGCGACTCGTTGCGGGAGTCACGGCGCAGTACGAATCCGAAGTCGTGTACCACCAGATTCGCGAGGACTTGACAGAGCAAGGCGTCATCTTCACCGACACGGACACCGCGTTGCGCGAACATCCTGAGTTTTTCAAGGAATACTTCGGCACGATTATTCCGGCAGGTGACAACAAGTTCGCCGCCCTCAACACGGCTGCGTGGTCGGGCGGTTCGTTCGTCTATGTTCCTCCCGGTGTGCACGTCGAGATCCCGCTGCAAGCGTATTTTCGCATCAACACGGAAAACATGGGGCAATTCGAACGCACGCTCATCATCGCTGACGAGGGCAGTTACGTTCACTACATCGAAGGCTGCACGGCGCCGATCTACACCACGGACTCCCTGCACTCAGCGGTCGTCGAGATCGTCGTGAAGAAGAACGCCCGCGTTCGATACACGACCATCCAGAACTGGTCGAACAACGTGTACAACCTCGTGACGAAGCGCGCCATCGCCCACGAAGGCGCAACCATGGAATGGGTCGATGGCAACATCGGTTCGAAGGTCACGATGAAGTACCCGTCGATTTACCTAGTCGGCGAGCACGCCAAGGGCGAGACCTTGTCCGTAGCATTCGCTGGCCCAGGTCAGCACCAGGATGCCGGCGCGAAGATGATTCACCTTGCTCCGCACACCCAGTCATCCATCGTCTCGAAGTCGATTGCGCGCGGTGGCGGTCGATCCGGATATCGCGGCGAAGTTCGCGTTGCTGAAGGCGCCCATCACTCGGCCAACTCGGTCATGTGCGATGCGCTCCTCGTCGACACGATTTCGCGATCTGACACGTATCCCACCGTGGATATTCGCGAGGACGACGTGCAAATGGCTCACGAGGCGACCGTCTCTCGAGTGAGCGCCGAGCAACTGTTCTATTTGATGTCGAGGGGAATGACCGAGGTGGAAGCCATGGCCATGATCGTTCGAGGATTTATTGAACCCATTGCTCGAGAACTTCCCATGGAATACGCCATGGAACTCAACAAACTCATCGAAATGAGTATGGAAGGATCAGTCGGCTAACGATGTCAGTTCCGTCGGCAACACCCGTAGTGTCCACCGTTCACACTCCGTCGGCTTCAGGCAAGCTCGACCATTCAAAACTCCTCTCGAAGCAGCACAGCGACGGCGGCTGGGGACTCGTCCCCATTCAAAGTCGCGCAGGTCGATTCTCGTCGTTTGATGTTGCAGATTTCGAGCCCGTCACTGGCTTTGAAACCGAGTGGAAATACACGCCCATAAAATCCCTCAGTGCTCTGCTGAGCGGAGATCTCGACGGTCGCCGCTACGAGTACACGACCGACGCACTCGATGAGGGTGTTGCGGGAGCTCACCTGGAGTGGGTGTCGAGGGACGATTCTCGCATCGGCAATGTTGGAAAGCCGGAAGAGCGCGGATCCGCCAACGCGTGGTCTCAATTCGACGAAGCGCTCATCATCACCGTCTCAAGTGAAATCCCGACTCACACGCGAATTTCGCGAGCCGCTTTTGCCGGAGGTGCTCGAGCCGCACACACCGTGATCGAGGCGAAACCCAACAGCAACGGAGTGGTGATTATCGACAACTCCGGTGCAGCGTTGCTGTCCGAGAATGTTGAAATCTCCGTGGGCGATGGAGCGCGGCTCACAGTCGTCAGCGTGCAGGAATGGGCGGATGACGGCGTTCACATGGCCACTCACTTCGCCAAGATCGGTCGCGACGCCTTCCTGAAGCACGTGGTGGTATCTCTCAGCGGATCCATCGTGCGCGTCAACACGAACGGCCACCTCGCGAGCGAGGGTTCCGACGTTGAATTGCTCGGTGTCTATTTTGCGGATGCCGGTCAGCACCTTGAACAGCAGGTTTTCGTCAATCACGACGCGCCGCACAGCAAGTCGCGCGTGAGCTATCGTGGCGCTCTGCAGGGTCAGGACGCGCGTGCGGTGTGGATCGGCGACGTGCTCATCCGCCCGACGGCACCTGGAACGGACAGCTACGAGGAAAACCGGAACCTCTTGCTCACGGAGGGTACGCGCGCAGACTCTGTCCCGAACCTTGAGATTGAAACTGGCGACATCGCGGGAGCTGGCCACGCAAGTGCTAGTGGACGCTTCGATGACGAGCAGCTGTTTTACCTGCAGTCGCGGGGGATCCCAGAGGACGAAGCGCGACGGCTTGTTGTTCGAGCTTTTCTTTCCGCCATCATTCAACGGATTGGCGTGCCGGTTGTGCAAGAGCGTCTCGAGTTGGCGATTGAATCCGAATTGAGCGACGCAGCCCTTGAGGCGGCATCGTGACGGCGGTGAAGATCTGCGCGGCGGACGACATCGAGCTCACATCAGCAGTGCGCGTCGTCATTGATGATCAACCCATCGCGCTTGTCAAAGACTCTGCCGGCGACATTTACGCCATCGGGGATACGTGTACGCACGGAGATATCTCGCTCTCGGAAGGGTTCGTTGAGGGCGATGTTATCGAGTGCTGGGCTCACGGTTCGCACTTCTCATTGAAGACGGGTCAAGCTCTCACGTTGCCGGCCTACGAACCCGTGCCCGTGTACACCGTGACCATTGTGGACGGCGATGTTTACATCGACCCGACCCCCCGATTCGACTACGAAAGAAAAGAAGCCTAAAAAGATGTCAGTACTAGAGATCAAGGACCTGCACGTCAGCGTCGAAACCGATAAGGGAACCAAACCGATTCTCAAGGGCGTCAACTTGACGACGAAAGACGGCGAAACTCACGCGATCATGGGGCCGAACGGCTCGGGAAAGTCCACGCTCGCCTACACGATCGCCGGGCACCCGAAGTATCACGTGGATAGTGGCTCGATCACTCTCGACGGTGAAGACGTTCTCGCCATGACCGTTGACGAGCGTGCACGCACGGGGCTTTTCCTCGCGATGCAGTATCCCGTGGAGATTCCAGGCGTTACCGTCACCAACTTCCTTCGGACAGCCAAGACGGCCATTGACGGCGAAGCCCCGGCCATTCGGCACTGGATCAAGGATGTGAAGACGTCCATGGAGAATTTGCGGATGGACGCCTCGTTCGCCGACCGCAACGTGAACGAAGGTTTCTCCGGTGGTGAAAAGAAGCGTCACGAAATTCTTCAATTGGAGCTGCTGAAGCCACGCTTTGCCATTTTGGACGAGACCGACTCCGGACTGGATGTTGATGCTCTCCGCGTCGTCGCGGACGGTGTCAACCGGGCGAAGGAGTCAACCAACCTCGGACTGCTGCTCATCACCCACTACACGCGGATTCTCCGCTATATTCGGCCAGACTTCGTGCACGTCATCATCGACGGTCGAATCGTGGAAGAGGGCGGCTCCGAGCTCGCCGATCGCCTCGAAAACGAGGGCTACGATCGATTTCTTGCCGCTGCGAACGTAAACTAGCGTCATGGCTGTTGCATTGGAGCCAAAGCTCTTCGATCAAGTCGAAGAAGCTTTGAAGGATGTCATTGACCCGGAGCTTGGCGTCAACATCGTCGACCTTGGACTCATTTACGACCTCAGTTGGGATGACGAAAACAAGGCGCTCATCGTGAGCATGACGCTGACGTCTGCCGGTTGCCCGCTCACTGACGTCATCGAGGACGACATTTCTCAGACGCTGGATGGCATCGTGGAGCAATTCAGGATCAACTGGGTGTGGATGCCGCCGTGGGGTCCGGAAAAGATCACAGACGACGGTCGCGACATGATGCGCGCGATCGGTTTCGCGATCTAGCTGCCGCGATCTAGCTGTTCAGGTCGTGAGTTGCCTGACGGCGGTCATCCCTGGAGAAGTAAGCCCAGCTTGCAGAGATGACGCTTGCGGCCACAACGGATTTCACGATTCCGCCGACAATAAATGGATACAGTCCAGCCTCAAGCGACTGCTGGAGATTCATGTTGAGCGCGAACGCGAGCCACGGCACCCCGATGGCGAAGATCACGACGGTGCCGCCGAAGAATCCAAGAATGGAGCGCCAAACTTTGCGATCCCACGAGCGCTGGGCGAGCCAGCCGGTGAACGCTGCCGCAAACACAAATCCAAGAATGTAGCCGCCTGTTGGTCCAAGAATGACGGATGCGCCTGCGCTGGCGTCACTGAAGACGGGAAGACCAACAACTCCCAGCAGCACGTAGACGGCCATCGACAGTGCTCCACGCAGCGCGCCGAGGGTGCTTCCCACGAGCAAAACGGCGAGAGTCTGCCCTGTAATGGGCACTGGCCACAGTGGAATTGCTATTTGGGCGGCAATCGCAACGAGAGCGGCTCCTGCGCTCACCAACACCAAGTCGGTCACGATGCTGCGCGTGAAGAGGCGATCGGCAAGAGTGGGTCGCCCGATGGCGAGGGTCGCGGAGGTCATTCATCTAGAATAGACGTTCCCCCCACCCCACCGTGTTGTCGACAGGCAACGATTGAATTGGATAACTCCTGTGCTCAACGTGCAAGACCTTGAGATTCGTGTGGCTGCGCGTACCCTCATGGCGGGCGTGTCCTTCCGGGTTGACAGGGGGGACAAGATCGGGCTTGTCGGCCGCAACGGCGCAGGGAAGACGACGCTCACGAAGATTCTCGCGGGGGAGGGTCAACCGGCATCCGGCACTATCGACCGCGTCGGCGAAGTCGGATACCTTCCGCAGGACCCGAGATCCGGAAATCCGTCAGACCTCGCGCGAACCAGAATTCTTGATGCCCGAGGCTTAGGCACGATTGCCATCAACATGTCGAAGGCCACTCACGAGATGGGCAGTTCCGATGCGTCCGTGAGCGCTGCCGCGATGACGAAATACGCAAAACTTGAAGACAGGTTCCTCGCGCTCGGCGGGTATGCGGCAGAAGCTGAAGCGGCAAGCATCGCGAGCAACTTGAATTTGCCCGACCGCATTCTGGAGCAAAAACTCGAAACGCTTTCTGGAGGCCAGCGGCGCAGAATCGAGTTGGCACGCATTTTGTTCTCGGGCGCTGAAACCATGCTTTTGGACGAACCGACTAACCACCTCGATGCTGATTCGGTGGTGTGGTTGCGGGATTACCTCGGCTCCTACCAGGGCGGGCTCATCATTATCAGCCACGATGTTGCGCTCGTGGAGACGACGGTTAATCGAGTGTTCTACTTGGATGCGAATCGCCAGGTCATCGATATTTACAATATGAACTGGAAGAACTACCTTCGCCAGCGTGAAGCAGATGAAGAGCGCCGTCGTAAAGAGCGAACCAACGTCGAAAAGAAGGCGCAGGTTCTTCAGCTTCAGGCGGCAAAATTTGGCGCTAAGGCGTCGAAGGCCGCCGCTGCCCACCAAATGGTGCGCAGAGCTGAAAAGATGCTGTCGGGGCTCGATGACGTGCGAACAGCGGACCGGGTGGCAAAGTTGCGCTTTCCCGATCCGGCGCCGTGCGGAAAGACGCCGTTGGCCGCGAATAACCTCAGCAAGAGCTACGGGTCCCTCGAGATCTTCACGGCAGTTGACCTCGCGATCGACCGCGGGTCAAAAGTGGTGGTTCTTGGCCTCAACGGCGCAGGAAAGACCACGTTGTTGCGCATTCTCGCGGGCGTTGACCAATCGGACACGGGGGCGATCGAACCCGGACACGGCTTGAGGATCGGATACTACGCGCAAGAGCACGAGACGATCGACGTCAAGCGGACGGTGCTCCAGAACATGGTGTCGTCTTCGCCGAATCTCACGGAAACTGAAGCGCGGCGCGTGCTCGGGTCCTTCCTGTTCACTGGCGATGACTCGCACAAACTCGCTGGGGTGCTCTCGGGCGGCGAGAAGACAAGGCTCGCACTGGCCATGATTGTCGTCTCTGGCGCAAACGTGTTGCTTCTGGATGAGCCGACGAACAACCTCGACCCGGCGAGCCGCGCTGAGATTTTGGATGCTTTGGCCAATTACTCCGGTGCCGTCGTCCTCGTGAGCCACGATGAAGGTGCCGTGCTTGCCCTGAATCCGGAGCGCGTGCTGATTCTGCCCGACGGCGTTGAGGACTTCTGGAGCCCCGACTACGCGGAGCTGATTTCGCTCGCTTAGCGGGGAACCGGCTGCTCCGGTTGGTGGGCTTCACGTTCATCAACGATGGAATCTTCGATGTCGGCATCGCTTGGCGCTCGAGCGCGTTTCCGGCGTTCGCGTTCCTTCGCACGCTCTCGTTCTGCCGGGTCATTCGCGTTGATCGCTCGGTACTCCTGCCGAACAGCCCAGGCGAGTGCGACGAACGCGAGGAGTCCAAATACGACCCACTGGAATGCGTATGAAAGGTGCGGCCCTTCGTCGATGGCGGGTTTCGTGAGGGGTTGCGGGCGCTCGACGGGGGGAGGATCTTCGCTCACCATGAGGCCGTAGGCGCCCGTGTAGGTGGGCAGGGCGAGAATTGTCTGGATATCGTCCAACTCGATAGTCGCGACTTGCCCATCAGGCGCTGAGCGCCCAGGGACTCTCGACTCTCCCGGCTTCAATCGAACGACCACCGTGACGTCCCCATCAGGTGGCGCAGGCACGCTATCGGGAGTGTCCTGCTCGGTGCCAATCGGAACCCAGCCGCGATCGACGATGAACACGCTGCCATCGCTCAATTGCAGGGGAACAAGAACTTCGAATCCGGGGCTGCCGCGAAAAGGGCGAGTTCGCACGAGAAGTTGCTCATCCGTGAGGTAGGAGCCTTCAATTCGAACTGGACGCCACTCTTGCGAATCGGCAAACGAATCCAGATGGGGCAGTTCTGAACTGATGTCTGCGGGGGAGCGGTCGTAGTTCACGAGGACTTTGTTGTTGGCGTTCACCGCTTGTTCGTTCCTCGCCAATTGCCACTGCGCGAGGAACACGCACGCGATGGCAAACACGACGACGAACGCCAGATAACCGGTCCACCGCCACGACCGAACGAATTTCCAGTTCTTCACGAAACCTCATCCGCGTGATCGGCGGTGTGGGGACTGCGCATTTCCGTGCTCACGGGAAACCCGCGCGAGGATAGATAATCGTGCAGAAACTCGCAGTGATCGTCGCACGCGAGCCAGACTTTCACTCGATCCTCTGAGTGAATGCGCGGGTTTCGCCAGTTGACGTTCCAGGTGGCGCTCGCTCGGCAACCTGCGCGGGAACACTCGCGGTCAGTCAAGGGAGTCCTTTGGCGCTTCGATCATGCGAGGTGTGGTCTCGGGACGCTCAACATTTGTGTACCTGGCATCCACCGCATTCGCCAGAATCACGGCGATGTAAGGAAGGAACACCGCTCCGAAAACGAACACGACGAGCCACCAGCCCTGCACGACAAGGCACAGTCCGATACACACGATGCGGATAAGCATCGTGACCGAATATTTCACCATTCGGGCTCGCCGGTCATCCTCGGGGGACCGGGGAAGGGACGTGATGGAGGTGGATTGCTTGGCCATGTGCGTGCTTCCAGCCTAAGAGTTTCCGAAGCGCTTCGCTTGTCGCTCTAGTATGGGGCGCATGGACACTTCCGCCACGCCAAGAACAGTGCTCGTCACCGGAGGAAACCGCGGGATCGGTTTCGCTATCGCTCAAACATTTGTTGAGCGTGGGGATCGTGTGGCCGTAACGGCACGGTCAGGCGAGGGCCCCGCTGGGAGCATGACCGTGCGCGCAGATGTCACGGATGCGGATTCGATCGATGCGGCCTTCACCGCTATCGAAGCAGAGCTTGGCCCCGTAGAAGTTCTCATTGCCAACGCTGGAATCACGAAGGACATGCTCTTGCTGCGCATGAGCGAAGACGACTTCACGTCGGTCGTTGATACCAACCTGTCTGGAGCTTTTCGTGTCGTGAAGCGCGCGTCCAAGAACATGCTGAAGGCGCGATTCGGGCGCATTATCCTCGTCTCGAGCGTTGTAGGTTTGCTGGGTTCAGCCGGACAAATCAACTATTCGGCCTCCAAAAGCGGTCTTATCGGCCTTGCGCGGTCGCTGACGCGTGAACTGGGTTCGCGAAACATCACGGCGAATGTCGTGGCACCGGGATTTATCGAAACAGAAATGACGGCCGTTCTCCCACCCGAGCAGCAGGCCGACTATCTCAAGTCGATTCCTGCCGGTCGCTTTGCGACTCCTGAAGAGCTCGCGAAGGTCATCGTGTGGTTGGCGAGCGATGAAGCCGCCTACATTTCAGGAGCGGTCATCCCCGTCGACGGCGGCCTTGGGATGGGGCACTAACCGCGAAGCCCCAGCAGCGGCAACACTTGTGAGAGGTCGCGGCCGTTCATGACGATATTGGCGGCATCGCGAACGGAAGGCTTGGCGTCGAAAGCCACGCCGAGCCCACTCGCGGCAAGCATCGGCACGTCATTTGCCCCGTCGCCCACAGCGACTATTTTCTCGCGAGGAACCGAATAGACTGCGGCCCACTCCTGCAGCGCCGTCACTTTTGCCTCGGCGTCAATAACGCGGCCGCGGAGTTCTCCCGTGAGCACCCCGTCTTCGATGCCGAGACCATTCGCGCGCCACCGATCGAGGCCAAGCCCTGCTGCAAGCGGATCGATGATGTCGTGAAACCCGCCTGAGACCGCGCACACTCGACCGCCGGATGCGTGAACGCGAGCCACGAGTTCCAGCGCCCCATCGGTCACTCGCACGCGTTGACGCACGTCGCCAAGTGCGGACTCCTTGAGGCCCTTGAGCGTTGCAACGCGCAATCGCAAACTCTCGGCAAAGTCCACCTCGCCGTTCATCGCGGATGCCGTGATGGCTGAGACTTCATCGTATGAACCAGCGGCCTGCGCCAGAAGGTCAACGACTTCGTCCTCAATGAGAGTCGAGTCCACGTCAAGTACGACAAGAAATCGGGGCATGTAGTCCTCTGGCAGTGTGCGTAGTGCACGTCGGTTCTACCTGACGTGAACTCCCTTGCCCACGACGGTGATACCTGATTCGGTGACGGTGAACCCTCTAGCCAGGTCGGCCTGAAGGTCGATTCCGACGGTTGCGCCGGGTTCGACAACAACCTCTTTATCCAGAATAGCCCTTTGCACGGTAGCGCCAGGCCCCACCCGCACTCGGTCAAAAAGTATCGAGTCGACGACGCGCGCTCCCGAATCAATCTTTGCCCACGGGCCAAGCACGCTGCGTTCAACGTGCGCGCCAGAGAGCAAGCTGCCGAGAGACACGATCGAATCGATCATGGTTCCCACGTTTCCTGCAGCGTCGCGAACAAGCTTGGCGGGGGGAGAGTTGAGTTGCTCACTGTAGATGGGCCACTCGCTGTTGTAGAGGTTAAAAACCGGAAGAGCGGAGATGAGGTCCATGTGCGCGTCGTAAAACGATTCGATCGTGCCGACATCTCGCCAGTAATAGCGGTCCCGATCGGTTTCACCCGGCACGTCATTCCGAATGAGGTCGTAGACGGCAGCATCCTGACGGGCGACGAAATCAGGGATGATGTCGCCACCCATGTCGTGGTTGGAATCGGCACGCTCGCCGTCACGGAGCACGGCATCCACAAGTCGATCTGCGTCGAACACGTAGTTCCCCATGGAGGCGAGCACTTCACCTGGAGAATCAGCGAGAGCAACCGGATCCAGGGGTTTCTCCCGAAACGCCGCGATTCTCGTTGGATCATCCGGAGAAACTTCGATGACTCCAAACTGATGAGCCAACTCGATGGGCTGACGAATCGCCGCGACAGTCGCACCCGCCCCCGACTCGATGTGCGCGTCAATCATTTGACGAAAATCCATCCGGTAAACGTGGTCAGCGCCCACAACAACGATGATGTCTGGCTTCTCGTCGCGCACGAGGTTGAGGCTTTGCATGATGGCGTCCGCAGAGCCAGCAAACCAGCGTTTACCCAACCTTTGTTGAGCAGGAACGGAGGCAACGTACGAGTTTGTGAGGCTGGAGAGCCGCCAGGTTTGAGAAACGTGCCTGTCGAGACTGTGGGATTTGTATTGCGTGAGCACCACTATTTGAAGCAGTCCGGAGTTGATCAAGTTGGAGAGTGCAAAGTCGACGAGTCGGTAATTTCCCGCGAACGGAACGGCGGGCTTTGCACGGTCTGCCGTGAGCGGCATGAGCCGTTTTCCCTCTCCACCGGCCAGAACTATGCCGAAGACTTTCTTGGGCGCCATGCTTCAACAGTAGAGGAGGGGCCCGGACTGTACTAGCGTCACTGGAATGAGAGTCGATTTGCTCACTCGCGAATACCCGCCGGAAGTCTATGGCGGGGCCGGAGTTCACGTAGCGGAACTCGTCAGTGCGCTTCGCCGGGAAATTGACGTCATCGTGCGTTGTTTCGGGGCGCCGCGAGACGAGCACAACGTGTTTCCCTACCTTGTGCCCGCCGAACTCGTGAGCGCGAATCCGTCGCTCGCTGCCCTCGCGGTCGACTTGCAAATGGCGCAGGATTCAGCCGGCGCGGACCTCGTGCATTCGCACACGTGGTACACGAATGGCGCAGGGCGACTTGCGCAGCTTCTTCACGGAATCCCTCACGTGATGACGGCACACAGTCTTGAACCGCTTCGTCCGTGGAAGGAAGAGCAGCTTGGCGGCGGCTACCGGATCTCGAGCGCCATCGAAAAGCGTGGAATGAGTACCGCGGATGCTGTCATTGCCGTGAGCCATGGAATGGGACGCGACATCCTCCGCTGTTACCCAGAGCTGGACGAGTCCAAGATTCACGTTGTCCACAATGGGATTGACCTCGATCGTTGGTACCCCCGACCTGATCCAGAACATGCCAGAAGCCTCGGCATCGACCCCGATCGTCCTTCCGTTGTGTTTGTCGGCAGAATCGCCCGACAGAAGGGCCTCACTTACCTTTTGCAGGCCGCGCGAGAACTGCCAGCTGACGTGCAACTGGTGTTGTGCGCCGGATCCCCGGACACGGCGGAAATGCTCAGCGAAGTTCAAGCTCTCGTCGCCGGTCTTCAAGCCGAGCGCTCCGGAGTGGTGTGGCTCGATCGACTGCTCGGCCACGACGAGATGCTGACAGTGCTTTCTGGGGCAACAGTCTTTGTGTGCCCGTCAGTGTACGAACCGCTTGGAATCGTCAACCTGGAAGCCATGGCGTGCGGACTGCCCGTCGTTGGCACGGCAACCGGAGGAATTCCGGAAGTGATTAACGACGGAGTGACGGGTAGCCTCGTTCCTCTCACTGGCCTCAACGAGGAAACTGGGGCGCCAACGGAGCCAGAAACGTTCGTCGCTGACCTGGCAGCGGCAATCAACGACATCCTCGACAATCCCATTCGCGCCAAAATGATGGGGCAAGCTGGCAGGGCCAGGGTGGAGAAGGATTTCGGCTGGGATCAGATCGCTTTGCAGACGGCCGCGATCTATCGGTCACTGATCGCTTGATCCACAACCAGACACGCCGCCGCGTGGCTTATGGTTGAGGATATGGCCAGCGTTCTCCAGTTCGAAGATGTCTCCGTCGTTCGCGGAGGAAATACCATTCTCGATTCCGTGACCTGGACGGTTGACAGCACGGACAGGTGGGTCATTCTCGGGCCAAACGGTGCGGGAAAAACCACCCTTCTTCAGGTTGCCTCGGCTCTCATTCATCCGACAAGCGGCATGGCGACGGTTCTCGATGAAACCCTTGGCGATGTCGATGTCTTCGACTTGAGAACGCGGATTGGCTTCGCCTCGTCGGTCATGGCACGAAAAATACCCGCGCAAGAAACGGTGATCAATGTTGTTCTCACCGCCTCCTACTCGGTCACGGGCCGCTGGAATGAGAGTTATGACGACGTCGATATGCGTCGCGCGCAGCGAGTACTCACCGAATGGAAACTTGATCACCTTGCGCAACGCCGCTTTGGAAACCTGAGCGACGGAGAACAGAAGCGAGTGCAAATCGCTCGAGCAGTGATGACGGATCCGGAGCTCATGCTTCTTGATGAGCCCGCAGCAAGTCTCGACTTGGGTTCTCGCGAAGAGTTACTTCGACTTCTCAGCGGTTACGCGGAGGCCGAAGGTGCACCAGGAATTGTCATGGTCACGCACCACGTTGAGGAGATTCCTCGAGGCTTTGGGCATGTTCTGCTCATTCGAGAGGGCGCCATTGTCGCTGCTGGTGAGATCGAGGACGTGCTCACCTCCGACAACCTCGCAGCGACGTTCGGCATTCCTCTTGAACTTGAAGTGCGCGACGGCCGGTACTCCGCTCGATCTCTGGTAAAGTAGACAGTCGGCCATCGAGGCAACCTCGACACCGCAAAGTTTCATTCTCGCTCATTCCCCCTCAGGACCCACAAGGAAATCCCATGAAGTCTGACATTCACCCCGTTTATGCGCCCGTCGTGTTCCGCGACCTCGCGTCGGGAGCGACCTTCCTGACGCGTTCGACCGTGAGCAGCGACAAGACGATCGAGTGGGAAGACGGAACCACCTACCCCGTCATCGACGTCGAGATATCCTCGGAGTCGCACCCGTTCTACACGGGCAAGCAGCGCATCCTCGACAGCGCAGGTCGCGTCGAGAAGTTCAACACGCGCTACAAGGGATTCGGCAACTAGGTTTTTCCTCAGCCCGCGGCGTTACCGCTCGGGCCAGCCCGCCGTCTCAACGAAGTTCGGGTTGTGTGTTCTGCGCATGTAGTCGGCAAAACTTGCTGACTGCTTTGCACTCCACGCCACTTGCGCGTCGTGAAGGTCCTGCGCCGACATCGTGAGTCGATCGGAGTGCTTGGCGGCAATCGCTTGAGCCACCCTGCCTGCGGCGATCGCATCGGCTCCCGCGTCGTGTGCATCGAGCAAGTCGACTCCGTAGAAGACTGCCGTCGCCTCGAGCGTGCGCTTTCCACGCCGATACTGGTCCATGGCCCGATCGATCACGAGCGGATCGATGATCGGGGAAGGACTCTCGATCGGTGTGAGGCCGTAGCGGATCGCCTCGTGCCGTAACAGCGTGAGGTCGTATGGCGCGTTGTACACGACAACTGGGATTCCCCGCGAAAGTATGCCCTTCAGCGCGTCGATGACTTCTGACACCACCTCGGCAGCGGGCCTTCCCTCGCTCCTCGCGCGTTCCGTCGTGATCCCGTGCACGTTGCTTGCTTCTTCCGGAATCTCAATGCCAGGGTCTGCAAGCCAATCGGCGCGTTCACGCGGCTCGCCGAGCGCTCCAATGACGCTCACGTTGGCGGAAACAATGCGGCTTGTCGACACATCGACTCCGGTCGTTTCCAGATCGAACACCCCGAGGGTGCGGTACCAAGGCTCTACTTCACGATTATCCGTCACGCCAACAGACTATGGCCCACCCACGTCATTGCCTGCCGCAGTGCGCAAAGACCCTAAACTGTCTGTGATGACTGTTGATTCGCCCTACGCCCCTGCGCTCTCAAAGATTCCCGTCGAAAAGAAGGAAATCTCCATTCTCGGTAGCACGACGCGCTACTGGGTCTATGGCGACCCCGACGCGACGCGCACTATCGTCATTGCGCACGGATACCGAGGGGACCATCACGGTTTAGAGCCCGTCATCGCCCAACTGCCCGGATACCGCTTCATCGGCCCAGATATTCCAGGTTTCGGAGAGTCGACTCCGCTCACTGAAGTGCCGCACTCGATTGAGGGATACGCGACGTGGCTCGATGCTTTTGTCAGCGAACTCGGGGTGCGTGGCACAGCCATCATTCTTGGTCACTCGTTTGGCACACTGTTCTCCTCCGCCGCTGTTGCCGGCGGATTGCCAACTCCCGCTCTCATTCTCATCAATCCCATTGCCATTTCAGGCCTCAAGGGACCCCACCCCATAGCAACCGGCTTGACCGTGTTTTTCTACCGGACTGCCGCCAAACTGCCCGCACGCATTGCCAACGCGCTTCTCAAGAGCTGGCTCGTCGTCCAGTTCATGAGTGTGAGTCTCGTGAAATCCAAAGACAAGGCTTTGCGCGCGTGGATTCACAACGAGCACCACACTTTCTTTAATTGCTTTCACGACCGCGACACGGTGGTCGAAGCTTTTGAGGCGTCCATTAGCGGCGATGTGAGCAGCGTTGCCGAGGACATCCGAGTCCCTACGCTTCTCGTGGCAGCTGAACTTGACGACATCACACCGGTTTCTGCCCAATACGAACTTCAACGCATGCTCCCGGATGGGCGCTTGCGCGTTCTCGGAGGAGTGGGGCATCTCATCCACTACGAAGCCCCTGTGCGCGCTGCCGAAGCCATTGCCGACTTCGTTGATGCGTTGCAGCAGTCATGAAGTTCATTTTTGATTGCCGCTACACGCGCGTCGGCAGGCACGACGGCATTAGCCGATACACAGCGGGAGTTGTTGAAGCGTTCAGTCGACTGCACCCCGTGACAATGCTCATTAGCGATGAACGTCAACTCGACATGTTGCCCGACTTGCCGTGGATCATGGGTACGAGCCCGACGAGTGTTCGAGAACCCTGGATTGCGCGCATTGTGAACCGGGCGAAGCCGGATGTGGTGTTCAGCCCCATGCAAACTATGGGCGCACGCGGACGACGATACAAACTGATTCTTACGCTGCACGATCTGATCTATTACAACAACCCAACCCCGCCACGAGACCTTTCCTGGATCATTCGGCTCGTGTGGCGTCTCTACCATCTCGCGTTTTGGCCCCAACGGATTGTCCTGAACCGTGCGGATGCCATCGTGACGGGCACCGAGGCGGCAAAGGCCCAGATCCTGCACCATCGGCTCACCAACAAACCCATCACGGTCGTGAGCAGCGCTGTCGACCCAGCACCTTCACTTCGATCGGCGGAACGCGACAAAACTCTCGTGTACATGGGCTCGTTTATGCCCTACAAAAACGTCGAAGCTGTCGCGATCGCGCTGCATCAGCTTCCCGGGTATCGACTTCAACTCCTGAGCAGAATCAGCGAAAGCGATAAACAGCGCTATGAGAAGCTCGCGCCAGCGGGGTCCATCGAGTTTTGCAATGGCGTCACCGATGAGGAATATCACGACGCGCTCTCGAGAGCTACCGCGCTGATTACCGCATCATTTGAAGAAGGCTTCGGGATTCCCGTGATCGAGTCGCTGGCGATGGGAACGCCCGTCGCCTGCAGCGACATTCCCGTGTTTCGCGAAGTCGCTGGCCCCGGCGCCGTCTTTTTCGACCCGCACAGCCCCGACGATATCGCCCTCAAAATTCTGTCGTTGGAGTCGGACGGGCTCTGGGAACAACTTTCCGCAGCTGCGCCTGGTCATGCGGCGAACTACACGTGGGGGCGTTCGGCTGAGCGATTGCTCGAGCTTGCGCGTTCCCTCGCCGTCAACTGACGAAAACGACGTCACCCTTTGTGAGCTCGACGAGGCTGTCCGGACTGATGGGAAAGACCGCTGTCGCGGACCCCGCGGCAGCCCACAGTTCACCGTGGCTCAGCAAATCGGGGTCAATGACCGTGCGCATAGGAGCCGAGTGACCAAACGGAGGGACCCCGCCGATCGAGTATCCGGTAGCTTCCTTCACTCGTTTTGCGTCCGATTTGGTGATGTTGGCGCCGAGTTCCTGGCCGAGCGCTTGAGTGTTGACCCGGTTCGGACCAGAAACAAGCACGAGCAGTGGTTCTTCGTCGGCGAGAAAAATGAGGCTCTTCACAATTGCCCCAACATTGCATCCGACCGCGGCAGCAGCTTCCTCTGCCGTGTGAGTGCTCTTCTCCATGGTGCGAACGTCAGGGATGAAACCAAGGGCCGCCGAGGCTTCAAGAAATCTCTGGACTGCAGCTGACATCAGCGTTTCTCCCGGTCTTCTCGGTCTTCCAGCGGGTTTTGCTCGTCAAAATCTTCAGCGCCTGACATCACGGAGTCCAGCTCAATCGGATCATCAAACTCGACGAGCTTAAGGGTCTCGCCGATGAGCTGAAAACTGTGTACCGATCCATTCGTGATCGGTACGCTGCGATCGATCGACGCGTTGACGGCGAGAAGCACCGTGCGGATGACGGCACCGTGGGTCGCCACAATCACGTGACGGCCGGGTTCTGTCGCCGCGATGCGTTCGAGAACGGGCATGACCCTCAGCGCAACATCCTCGCGCGACTCCCGCCCAGGCACGGGCATGGTGCCAGGGAACTTGCGCATCACGTCGTCGCCTGTGAGCCCCTCTGCTTCTCCAAAGTTGCGCTCCGCGAGCTCAGGCACCGACTCGGGAGTTCCCAACCCCACGACATTTGCGACGATAGTTGCTGTTTCGAACGCCCTCGAAAGCGGACTCGAATAGATTCCGTCCCACTGGCGCCGCGCGAGCAAACGGCCAGTTCGAGCCGCTTGCGCACGACCCGTGTCGTTGAGCGGGATGTCGGTGCTGCCCTGAATGCGATGACGGCGATTCCATTCCGTTTCTCCGTGGCGCACCAGATACAGATAACTCAAGCTTTCACCCTTCGTGCCGACGACGTCGTCTCACAATCGCTCTGCGAGGGCCGCGAGGATCTCTGACGTTCCGCCTTCCAGCCTAACGGTGGCCCGTGAATCTCCCTTGGTTTCTCCACGGTTGACGATGACAACGGGAAGCTCGCGGCGGACCGCCCGGTCAAGCAACCGGATGCCGGAATTCACCGCGAGGGAGGACCCAGCGATGAGAAGCGCATCGGCGCGCTTCAGGATGTCGAAAGCGGCGCGGAATCGGGCTCTGGGAACGAGCTCGCCAAAAAATACGACATCGGGTTTCAATATCCCACCGCAAATCGAGCAGTGAGGGGCCGTGAAGCCCGTGAGTCGACTCGTGTCGACGTCACCATCGGGTCGAAGCGCAGCATCGGCGGAAGTCGCGAGCCAGGGGTTGGCGTCGGTGAGCTGCCGAGCGATCGCTTCTCGAGCGAAGTGTTGAGAGCACTGCAAGCAAAAAACATTGCTCATGGTGCCGTGAAGTTCGACGACGCGAGCGGAACCGGCGCGCCGATGCATGCCATCGACATTCTGGGTCACGATTCCGTTGACGACACCGTTCGCTTCGAGTTTCGCGAGCGCGTGGTGACCACGATTCGGTTGCGCGTTGCTGAATCGACGCCAGCCAAGATGGCTTCCCGCCCAATACCTTCTTCGGTTCTCTTCACCGTCCAGGTATTGCGCGAACGACATGGGAGTCGAGCGCTGGGTTCCCTCGCCGCGATAGTCGGGGATCCCGGAATCCGTACTTACGCCGGCGCCGGTCAAGACGGCAACGCTCCGCCCCGCGAGCACGCCAATGGCATCGTCAATGGTGTTCACAATAGTGGTAACGCCCGCGACGTCCGATATGTTTCCCTTTGTGCCTCACATCATTCGGATCGACGATTTTCACGACGCGGCCTTACGCGACTATCGCGATCTCACGGATGTCGCACTTCGCCGCGTGATGGAACCTCGCGAAGGTCTTTACCTGGCGGAATCGTCGAAAGTGATTTCGCGAGCGATCGCGGCTGGTCATCGGCCTCGTTCCGTGCTCCTGCTGGAGAAATGGCTTGACGAGCTTGAGCCGATTCTCGAAGGCTTCGACATTCCCATTTATGTGGGTTCAAGCAAGACGCTGGAGTCGACGACAGGCTTCTCGATGCACAGGGGCGCCCTCGCGTCCATGAACCGGCCCGCATTGGCGCCCGTATCGGAAATCATTGCCGGCGCACGCCGGATTGTTGTCATCGAAGACATTGTGGACCACACGAACGTTGGGGCGATTTTCCGAGCTGTTGTTGGGCTGGGCGCGGATGCGGTTCTCGTGACTCCTCGCTGCGCAGACCCGCTGTATCGCCGTGCCGTTCGCGTGAGCATGGGAGCCGTGCTTCAGGTGCCGTGGACGAGGCTTCCCGAGTGGCCAGAAGGGGCAAACATCCTGCACGGGCACGGATTCACGATTGCTGCGCTTGCTCTCGATGGAGACGCTGTGGACTTGGCCGACTTCGCGAAGGCCCCGCCTGCGAAAGTCGCAATTCTTGTCGGGACCGAGGGAGATGGCCTCAGCAGGCGAGCACTTGAGGGCGCCGACGTCACCGTCACCATTCCCATGCAGGGTGGAATCGACTCGCTCAACGTGGCCGCAGCGTGTTCGGTAGCGCTGTGGGCGCTTCGGCCTTAAATGATCGAGGTCTCTCGTATCATGAACGAATGGTAGTGAGCCGCCGCACGTATGTCCGCAGGCGCATTACCGTTTTCGGCAGTGTGGGCATTCTCCTCGCCACCGCCTTCTACTTGCCGCTGTCGCTCCTGGCTCCGCTTGAGCACATTGCACCAACGCTTGCGAGCGTCGCGGTTCCCGAGAACCCTCCCGTGGAACTTGCGTGGCCGGGCAACGGGAGCGCTGCCATTGGAGCAGTGGGGTTCCCAGGGGTTCTTGCGCACAGCAGCGACTCCTCAGCGCGCTCCATTGCGAGTATTACGAAAATCGTCACGAGCCTCGTCGTTTTGCAGGACAAGCCGCTCGCGCCCGATGAGAGCGGGCCCGTCATTACGATGACCCAGAGAGACGTGGACGGCTACCACCGCCAAATTTCTCGCAACGGCTCCGCCAAGCCTGTTGCTGCGGGGGTCGACTTCACCCAGCGCCAATTGTTCGACATCGTTCTCATCGCGTCGGCCAACAATTACGCGGAAACCATGGCTCGATGGGCTTTCGGCAGTGAAGAGAACTTCCTTGTCGCTGCACGGGCGTGGCTCGACGCGCACGGGCTGAACACCATCCAGATGTTCGACCCCACTGGACTCGATCCGCGGAACACCGGCAGCCCCGCCGACCTGATCGAACTGGGAAAGATTGCGCTAGCGGATCCGTTAATCAGCGTGATTGTCTCCAGCACATCGGCGAACGTGCCGTACGTTGGCGAAGTTGACAACACCAACAGTCTTCTCGGTTGGAATGGGGTTGACGGGATCAAGACGGGCACGGTTGAGTTTGACAACGTCAACCTCCTGTTCTCCACAACGCTCACCGTTGGAGAACGCACGATCGACGTCATCGGAGTCGTGCTGGGGAGTCCAAGTCACCACGAACTGGATGCAGCAGTTCGGGCGCTGCTCACGACGGCTATTCAGGGATTTCGTGAAGTGCCACTCGTAACGGCGGGCGAGGCCTTTGGTTCGTATAACTCGGATTGGGATGACGATGCTACGGCCGTCGCGGCGAAAAGCGCTTCCGTCGTGACGTGGGCGGGCACTCCTGTGACGATGTCGGTAAAGATCGATCCCATCACAACGGGAGAACTCGGCCAACGTGTGGGAACCGTCACATTCTCGATCAATGACGTCACGAAGAAGATTCCGCTCACGCTCAATGATCCGCTCGAAGATCCGGGGCCGTGGTGGCGGCTCTCGCATCCTTTTGGTTAAGAACGGTGCTTCTGCGACCAGTTCACAGAAACCTGACATAGAGTCGGATGAAACAACTAGGACTCTCACTCGCTTTCGCGACCGGGCGTCACCCGGAATCGAGGCCCCGTGTCAGTAGAAGTAGCAGCGCCCGTCGTAACGTTCACAAAAACCAGACCGGGTGGTTCTGGGTCGCATCCCACCACCGAATACTCCGCTCTCTTGCGGACAGTCAGGGAGGCTGGGCTGCTTCGCCGCACAACGGGCTTCTACATCTTCGTCTTCAGTTTGATCACCCTCGCACTCGGCGGCACGATCACCGGGTTCATTCTCTTAGGCGACAGCTGGTTCCAGCTCCTCATGGCTGGTGCACTCGGCATCATCCTCACTCAATACGCTTTCCTCGCGCACGAAGCGTCGCACCGCCAAGTGTTTACGTCTGGGCCGGTCAACGACCGCGCCGGTCGTGCCCTCGCCAACCTGTTTGTCGGCATCAGCTACTCGTGGTGGATGACAAAGCACAGCCGCCACCACGCGAACCCCAACATTCTGGGCAAGGATCCCGACATCGAGCGGGACTTCGTGTCATTTACGGAAGAGGATGCCGCCAAGTCGAAGGGGCTATACGCGTGGGCAACGCGTCGTCAAGGGTACTTGTTCTTTCCCGCACTGCTTCTCGAAGGTATCAATCTCCACATCCACGGATTCCGCACCGTGCTCGGCAAAGGCAAAGTCGATAAGCGCTGGGTCGAGCTTTCGATGCTCGTCACTCGAATTGGCGCGTACCTCACGGTCATCTTTCTCGTTCTTCCCGTTGGCATGGCGTTCGCCTTCCTTGGCGTTCAGCTCGGAGTTTTCGGTCTCTACATGGGTGCGTCGTTCGCCCCCAACCACAAGGGAATGCCGATCCTTCCGCACGACAGCAAAGTCGACTTCCTGCGACGTCAAGTACTCACGTCCCGCAACATCAAGGGCGGCTGGTTCATGGACTCGTTCATGGGCGGATTGAACTATCAAATTGAACACCACTTGTTCCCGAACATGCCCCGCCCGCACCTCGCGCGAGCTGCCGAGATCGCTCGCGAATACTGCGCAAAGCACCGCATCGCGTATACCGAGACGACGGTTTTCCAGTCGTACGGCATCGTCATCGAGTACCTCAACCGGGTGGGTCTAGCTGCAGGCGGCGATCCGTTCGATTGCCCGGCTTCCGCGCAATTCGGTCGCTAAACGGAGCTCCTACTCAGGATCAAAGCCCGTCGGCTCTGGACGTTTCGGGCTGATGCCGTCTCCCGAAGACTGGTGACGGATGCGACGAACGACCCAGGGAACCAGGTACTCGCGTGCCCAACCGATGTCGTCGACGCGGGCCTGACGCCACCGCACAGCGGGTAAAGGTTCGGGATCGTAGGGCTCGAGTTCGTTGGCGACGCCCAAGGACTCAAGAACCATCCTCGCGATCGTATTGTGGCCAACGGGGGAGAAGTGCAGCCGGTCCGGGGCCCACATGCGCGAGTCTTTGAGCTCGCGAAGGGCCCACATATCCGCGACGATCGCGTCGTACTTTTGAGCGATTCCTCGAAGATTCTCGTTGTAGATGGCCACTTTTCCTCGGGAACGGCGTAATACGGGGGTCATCCCGATGTCGGGACCATTAAACAGGACGACCGTCGCACCGTTAGATCGAAGCTGCCCCACTGCCGCATCCAGACGGCTGGCAATGTCATCCGGATCGGTGCCAGGTCGGATGATGTCGTTTCCACCAGCAGAAATGCTGACCAGATCCGGGCGCAAGGCAAGCGCTGGTTCCACTTGTTCGTCGATAATCTGTTGGAGAAGGCGGCCGCGAATAGCGAGGTTGGCGTAGGCGAAGTCGACGGTTTGCGCGGCGAGAACTTCGGCAACGCGATCAGCCCATCCGCGATTGCCGCCTTTACTGCGCGGCTCTGGATCGCCGATGCCTTCTGTGAAAGAGTCGCCGATCGCGACGTATCGGGACCACGGATGTTGCTGCTTCATCCATCTAGAGTGCCTCACGTGGGGGCGTCACGGAAATCTGACGCGTTGTTGACCGGCGCGCCTTTTTGCCCCCTCATTGGGGGCCATGGCATGCTGGGTCGAGGTCGCCGATCTACGGCGGGCATGAACGATCACTACGGAGGTTCACATGGGCTGGTTTTCCTTCATCATTCTCGGACTCATCGCTGGAGCGATCGCGAAACTGATCCTGCCTGGAAAGCAGGGTGGCGGCTGGATTGCCACTCTTATTCTCGGTTTGATCGGTGCCATGATCGGGGGTTGGCTCGCGGGCCTGTTCGGGGTCACCGACGCATACACCGCGTTCTTCTCGTTAGGGGCGTGGCTGTGGGCGATTGCCGGTGCAATCGTCGTACTCCTTATTTGGGGCCTCATCACAAGAGGCCGAGCCAAGAGCTAGCAACTTCTGATGGAGTGGGCCTCGTCGCATGTCGGCGGGGCCCACTGTCGTTGGCAAACGGTAGTGTCTTGTTAAGTGAGCTCCGAACCCCTCTTTCGTTTTCCCCCGGGGACGTCGGCAGCTGAGCACCTTCCTCCCGCGTACCCTGAACGCGCTGCGCGAGGCACGGCCGATAAACTGCGGGCGTGGCAAGCGGAGGCCATCGAACAGTACTTCGCGAGCGAACCATCTGACTTTCTTGTCGCGGCAACACCAGGCGCAGGGAAAACGACGTTTGCCCTCCGGCTCGTGGCGGAACTGCTGGCGCGGCGAACCATCGATCGCGTGACCGTGGTTGCCCCGACGGACCATCTCAAACGCCAGTGGGCAGATGCGGCCGCGCGAGTGGGAGTGCGCCTTGACCCCGCCTTCCGAAATGGGCGAAGCATTCAGGCCAGGCACTTCCACGGCATCGCGGTGACGTACGCACAAATTGCTTTGCGCCCAAAACTCCACCGCGCCATGACGGAAAGCGGACGCACTCTCGTGATCCTCGATGAAATTCATCACGGGGGAGACAGCCTTAGTTGGGGCGATGGGATTCGAGAGGCATTCGAGACCGCGACCAGGCGGCTGTCACTCACGGGAACGCCTTTTCGCTCCGACACCGCACCCATCCCTTTCGTCAGCTACTTTCCGGGTGACGACGGCATTCGTACCTCAAGAGCCGACTACAGCTACGGCTACGGTCGAGCTCTCGCCGACGGCGTCGTGCGACCCGTGATTTTCATGGCGTACGCAGGGCGGATGCGTTGGCGCACTCGCACGGGCGACGAAATGGAGGCGCGGCTCGGTGAGGGCGACACGAAGGACGTCACGGCCCAGGCGTGGCGGACGGCTCTCGATCCGGAAGGAGAGTGGATTCCTGCGGTGCTGCACGCGGCAAACGTGCGGTTGAGCGAGGTGCGCGAGTCTGTTCCGGATGCCGGAGGGCTCGTGATCGCGACCGACCAGCATTCTGCGCGCTCCTACGCCGCGATCCTGAAGACGATCACGGGAACCATGCCCACTATCGTGCTGTCCGACGAGAAGGCATCCTCGAGCCGCATAGCGTCATTCGCTGCGGGTACTAGCCGCTGGATGGTCGCCGTGCGCATGGTCTCGGAGGGCGTCGACATCCCGCGGCTCGGGGTCGGCGTGTATGCGACATCCGCGTCGACGCCGTTGTATTTCGCGCAAGCCGTTGGGCGCTTCGTGCGTGCACGCCGACGAGGCGAGACTGCGTCAATTTTTGTCCCAAGCGTTCCCACTCTCATGAATCTCGCTGCTCAGCTCGAGCGAGAACGAGACCACGCTCTCGATCGCGTCGGTGACATTGACCTTGGCCTTCTCGATGACGACGCGCTCGACGAAGCAAACCGGGAAGAGCGGGCATCCACTGACGAATCTCTCTTCGAATTCAAAGCCCTCGAGTCTCACGCGAACTTCGACCGGGTCATGTTCGCCGGTGACGAGTTTGGGTTTGCCGCGGACGTGGGTTCCGCGGAAGAGCTCGACTTCATTGGCATTCCAGGACTCCTTGAGCCGGATCAAGTGCGGGAATTGCTCCAACAGCGTCAAGCGAGGCAGTCGCGGCGAACGGACGGCAAACGTGATCAAACCCCGCCGCCGCTGTATCGAACTCTTCGGGAGCAGCGCTCTCTCCTCAACAGCCTCGTCGCCATTCAGGCGAAGCGCTCAGGGATGCCGCACGCGCACATTCATGCTGACCTTCGCCGCCGTGTTGGCGGGCCGCCAGTCCCTCAGGCAAGCGTTTCCCAGCTCCAGGCGCGCATTGATGTCCTGAGAAAAGCCTGACGGATTGCCATCAATCGAGAGTGCGTACCCAGTGGCGGAGGAACGCTGCTCCAGCCTCATCGTGAACGAGGCCGTCCTGGGTAATGACGCGGTACGGGCGTTCAAGCACGCCGTCGGATGGCCGAACATCCACGTGCGCGACATCGAACCCTTCACTGTGCAGGTAGTCGGCCATGAGGTAGTCACTGCGCGAGTCGCCCACCGAGCGCCACAGGGTAGGAAGCTCGCCTGATGTACGGAAATAGTCGAGAGCGCGGGTCGCTCCGCGGTCTTTGTCGAGAAGTACGGACTCGACATCCGTGGAGATGATCGTGGGGTCGACGCGAAAGTTGATGAGACCGTTGGCGTCAGGCATTTCGAGGTCGCCGTAGCGCGCACCGAGGCCGTATTCGACGAGAAGATCAAAAGCTTCCTGATTCACGAGCGCTTGCGCGGTGCGGTAGTCCTCTTGGGAGGCGTCGTGGTTTTGTTCAAAGGAAATCATTGCGTGCTTCGTGTCGTCGAAAAACATGGTGTCGCCGAAGCGGGATTCGGCGAGTTCGCGAAACTCCGTCGTGAAGTCCTCCGGCAAAGCCAATTTGCGGTCAATCGTGATGTCGCCCATGCCTTCTGCTGTGATGGGAAACCACACGCCTCCTTTCTCGCTCACACCAAACATGCGGATGCCGTCGGGCAATCCCGCAGCCATGAGCGGTGCGACAACGTAGTCGCGCATGAAGGCATCACTTCGGCCCGTGATGAAGGCGATCGGAACGCCAAGGCTCGCGAGAGTCACGATGTCGTTGACGATGCTCGGGATGACGATGCGCCGATCGACAGGGCTCGAAATGGGTCCATCGACGTCGAGAAGCAATCCAAGTGGGGGAATCATGATTCTTTCGGTTCGATAAGCGTTTCGTCTGTGCGGTCAACAGTGCGCGTGTTGTTGAGCTTGCGGTCGACGGCGTGGGTGTGAAGAGTTGCGGCGACGGCGAGTGAGCTTTCATCCATCATCGCCTGCAGAAGTGCGCCATCCGCGGCATCCGGAGTTCCCGCTTTTGCGGGGTTGAGCCAGTCCGCCCACGTATCGCGTTCGAGAAAGACCGGCATGCGGTCGTGAACCTGCCCACTAGCGTCAGTGGCCTCGCGCGTGGCAATGGTGAACGAGAGCTCCCATTCGTCGTCCTCTTTGCGCGCAGCATAGAGCCCGGCGGCGGCAAGGATTCCGGTGCCGTGAATGTAGTGCGGCTGTTTGCCGTCTGCTTCCTGTGTCCACTCGAAGTAGCCAGACATCGGAACGAGGCAACGCTGACTCGCAAAAGCACCTCGAAACATTCCATTCGTCGCGAGAGTTTCCATGCGCGCGTTGATGGGCGCGGGCCCTCCCGGTTTGGCCCAGCCTGGACGAAATCCCCACCTCGCGAGGTCAAGGCTTCTCGCGGTGTCACCGGTCTCGCCTGACCGTTCACGCACGATAGGAACGCGGTTCGTCGGGGCGATCGAAAAAGAGGGAACCCATTCCCGGTAGTCGCCGCCCGTCGCGACGAAGTCAGCAATAAGCGTATTGACGTGCTCATCGAGGGCGAATCTTCCGCACATGCCTCCACGGTACCGTTCGTCCCATGAAGTTTGGTGTGTCACAGTAGATCCGGAATGAAGAATGTACTGTGGCGCCGAGTGGTGATTCTCATCGCGAGCGCCATCACGTCCGCTCTCGTTTTCGTTGCCGTCGCACTGTACTTTGTCACAACCCGGACCGGCCAGCTGCTGGACCAGCGTGCGTTCGATGGCGCCAGTCTCGGTCAACGCACGGTTGCACCTTTCACGCTCAGTTTGCTTGACGCGATTCCCGTCATCGGAGTGGCGATTGCGCTCACAGTTGCCATTTTTCTGACGGTCATCCGTCGGAACGTTTTCGTTCTCGTGGTCGCGGTGTGTGCAGCTGTGGCCGCCAATGTCGCGACTCAAGTGATGAAAAATGTGCTGCTTGAGCGCCCTGACCTTGGAGTCGATGGCTACGCGCTCAATTCGCTTCCCTCAGGACACACGACTCTTGCCGCGTCGTCAGCTCTCGTGGTGTTCCTCGTATCGAGCCCTCGGTCCCGCCCCATGGTGGGTGCCATCGGGGCACTCTTCACGACAGTTGTCGGGGTGTCCACTCTCGCCAACCAGTGGCATCGTCCGAGTGACGTGGTTGCTGCGCTCGTGCTCGTCGCCTTCTTCGGAAGTTTGGCCGGGTTGGTCGTGATCCGCTCCCGTTTCACGGCCGTCGTGCCCCAGCGCGACGTGTGGAGCAGGATGCTGCTCCTGGTGGTTTTGCCGTGCGCTGGCCTAGCTGCTGCGACCTTTTTCGTATCGATATTTGAACCTCTTGCCTATATTGGGGCTGCTGCGGCCATCGCTGCGTGTGTTTTTTTCATGACCGCGGCGGGAAACCACGTCTTTCGAACGATCCTTTAGCGAAAGTCCCGAGAGGGAACGCGCGTGACCAGAAAGAGCGGTTCAAGGCGGTCAGCGAGAACGTTCGTGACGCCTTCGGGGGAGCGCTCGAGCGTGCCGCGCACGATGAGCGCCGATGATTCGCGTGCGACCCTGCGGTAGCGTTTCCACACCCCGACGCTGCAAATGACGTTCACAAGCCCTGACTCATCCTCCAGATTCATGAACGTAATGCCACTTGCCGTCGCAGGGCGCTGGCGGTGCGTGACAATCCCACCCACTTCAATGCGGCGACCGGATTCCGCCGTCGCCAATTGCGCTGCAGCAAGGACACCCCGCTCATCCAGGAGTGCGCGCACATGCCGGATGGGGTGATCCGCCGTGGAGATTCCGGTCGCCCACAGGTCGGCGACAAGAGTTTCTGCTTCGCTCGGCAACCGGAACAGCGGCGGCTGCACCGCGACGAGCGTGCCCGCAAGGTACTCAGCCTTGTTGTGGGCGGCCGAGCCGGCCATCCAGAGTGCTTCGCGCACCGTGAGCCCAAAGCACTCGAACGCGCCGGCGGCTGCCAGTGCCTCGAGTTGCGGTGTTGTGAGCCCGACGCGGCGCACGAGATCAGCCTGATCGCTGTACCGCCCGTGTGCGTTGCGCTCTGCAACGATTTTCTCGGCGAGGGCACTGCCGATGCCTTTCACTTCGGCGATCCCAAGCCGCACGGCTACGCGCTCGTCCCTGCGGTGATCTTTAGTGTCAAACGGTGCTGACCGGTCGAATGCTCCAACGGGTGGCTGCTCGAAGGCGAGGCAGGCCGGAGGCGGCAAGGGTGTTTCCTGCCCGAGCAACTCAAGCCCAGCCTGCGCACCACTTCGCAGCACATCGGGCCTGCGCACCTCGACACCGTGCCTTCTGGCATCCGCGACGAGTGAAGCGGGGGAGTAAAACCCCATGGGCTGTGCGCGCAGGAGAGAGGCGAGGAACGCGGCGGGGTAGTGAAGTTTGAGCCATGAGCTTGCATAGACGATGAGTGCAAAGCTCAGCGAGTGACTTTCGGCGAATCCGAAGTTCGCGAACGCCTGGATCTTGCGGTAAATGTCGTCTGCTGCCTCTTGCGTGAGGCCGTTTTCGGCCATCCCCGCATAGAGCTTTTCGCGCAGCTTCTCGATGCGCTCTACGCCGCGCTTCGAGCCCATCGCGCGGCGCAGCAAGTCGGCATCCTCCCCAGTGCAGTTGCCGACCGCCATCGCCACTTGCATGAGCTGCTCCTGAAACACGGGGATGCCGAGCGTGCGCTCGAGCGGCTCGACGAGCTTCGGATGCGCGTAGGTGACCTTCTCTTTGCCGAGCTTTCTGCGCACGTACGGGTGCACAGCGCCGCCCTGAATCGGCCCTGGACGGATCATCGCGATCTCCACCACAAGGTCGTAGAACTTGCGCGGCTGAAGCCTCGGGAGCAACCCCATTTGGGCGCGCGACTCCACCTGGAACACCCCGATGGCGTCGGCGCGACACAGCATGTCGTACACGCCGGCTTCTTCGCGCGGAATGGTGGACAATTCCCACGCTTCGCCCAAGTGCTCGCGAACGAGGTCGAAACAGTGCTGAATCGCGGCGAGCATCCCGAGGCCGAGCAGATCGAACTTTACGAGGCCCATCCAGGCGCAATCATCCTTGTCCCACTGAACGACCGTTCGGCCGTCCATTCGTCCGTGCTCGATCGGCACGACCTCGCCCACCGGGCGATCAGTGAGCACCATGCCTCCGGAGTGGATGCCCAAGTGCCGCGGAAACGTGAGCACTTGCTGGGCTAGTTCGATGACGGGCTCTGGGATGTCGTGGTCACCGGCCTTGAGACTGTGCCGTTCAATCTGCTTCGAGTACGCATCCTGCTGGCCGGGGGAGTGCCCGAGCGCCTTCGCCATGTCCCGCACGGCCACCTTGGGGCGGTAACTGATGACGTTCGCCACTTGCGCTGCGTTGTACCTGCCGTACTTTCTGTATACGTACTGGATGATCTCTTCTCGCCGATCAGAGTCGAAGTCGACGTCGATATCCGGCTCTTCATCGCGCAGGCTCGAGAGGAACCGTTCGAACGGGAGCTTGTAGTAGATCGAGTCGACCGCGGTGATGTTCAACAGGTAACAAATGGCCGAGTTCGCGGCGCTGCCCCGCCCCTGACACAGGATGCCGCGGCTGCGGGCTTCCCGCACGATGTCGTGCACGATGAGGAAGTAGCCTGGGAAGTCTTTCTGCTCGATCACGGCGAGCTCACGTTCGATCCGGTCACGGTCTGCGTCGGTCGCCTTCGGGTATTTCACCGGAACGGCCTCCCACACGAGGTGCCGCAGCCAGCTCATCGGGGTATGGCCTGGCGGGACATCCTGTTTCGGCAAGCCCGGTTTCACACTGCGCAGTCGAAACGCGAGGTCGTCGGCGAACTCGACCGTGCGCTCGATCGCGCCCGGATACCGCGCGAACTTTGCCGCCATCTCCGCGCCGCTGCGCACGTGGGCGACGCCGGATGCCGGAAGCCAGCCGTCCATGTCGTCGAGGCTCCTGCGGGCGCGCACCGCCGCGAGAGCCGTGGCAAGCCGATGCCGCTCAGGGGTCGCGTAGTGGACGTTGCCCGTTGCCACCACCGGCAACCCCTGTCTGGCTGCCAGCGTGGCCAAGGCGTCGTTGTGGGCGTCGTCGAGGGGATTTCCGTGGTGGTGGAGCTCGACGGCCACGTTGTGCTGCCCGAATCGCTCCACGAGCTGACCGAGCTCGCGCTGTGCGCCGCCCGGTCCTTCGTCAACGAGCGCCTGACGCACTCGCCCTTTGCGGCATCCCGTGAGCATGAGCCAGTGCCCGCCAGCGCGCTCGGCGAGGTCGTCGAGGTCGTAGATCGGGCGACCCTTCTCTGCTCCGGCAAGCTGGGCGGCGGTGATCGCGCCGGAGAGCCGGTGGTAGCCCTCCTGACCGCGCGCGAGCACGAGCAGGTGGCTGCCGTGCGGGTCGGCAATGCCGTTTTGCGGTGTGTCGAGATCGAGCGAGAGTTCAGCGCCGAAGATCGTCTTCAGTTGCGGGAACTCTTCGGCGGCTTCCGCCATCCGCACGACCCCGTAGAAGCCGTCGTGGTCGGTAATCGCGAGGCCGTGCAGGCCGAGCCGGGAGGCCTCCTCGATGAGTTCCTCCGGTGGGCTCGCGCCGTCAAGAAAGCTGAAATTGGAGTGGGCGTGAAGTTCCGCGTACGGCACCACCTTTCCCGTCGGTGGCGTGACGTGCGCCGGACTGTATGGCGCGCGCTTGTGCGAGAGGGGGGTATCGAGAGAGCCTCTCCCCGAGAGCGTCTTCTCGAACTCGGACCAGGAGATGGGCGGATTCTTGAAGCCCATTAGAGCGCGCCCATCAGTCGTACCGACCTTCGGCCCACCAGTGACCGTGCTCGAGCGCGAGCAGCCACGCGGTGCCTGTCGTGTCGATCACCTGGAAGCGGCTCGTGCGGCTCGCGCGTGCGGAGTCCCACCACTGCTCGTCGACCGTCCACGGGCCAGCCCACGCGGTGAGGCGCAAAGTGGATCTGCCGCTCGACATGCTCGTGGGCGATCCGTTGAGCGCACCGCGGCCGTCCACCGCGAGAGTGTCTCCTGATGCCGAGAACACGGTCACGGGGCGCGGCGGCTCGAACACGGTCGACGGGGCTGGCGCGGGGAGCTGGCCTGGCCACGGTGGTGAGGGTTCGCGGTCATGCACGAGCCGGTCACCCCACGGGACGAGCGTTGTGCGGTCAGCTGGGCCCCTCCCGCCCCCAATGGCACCCGTGAGCACGGCGGTGCGGCCGAGCATGCCCTGCACGCGCGAGAGTGCGTGGTGGATGCGTTCATCCGGTCCACCGCCGAATAGTCCTTCCTCGTGGTTGCCGATTGAGTCGACGCTTGCCGGGATGAGCCGCACAGCAATGATGCCTGAGCTCAAGCCCACGTCGGATGCTCCGCCCTGCAACTGCCAGCGCACACGGTCGACGACCTCCGAAGAGGTGAACGAACGCGGATGCAGCCACGTGCGCGAGGAAAGTTCGCCGCTCTCTGAGTCCAGTTCGACGCGCACGGCTGTGCACACGAGTTTCGCGGCCGTGAGCCCTGCGATGAACCGGTCGGCGAGGGCGCGCACCCCGAACGCCACTTGGTCGATGCGGTCGACGGCGGGTTCGAAGTCGATGCTGCTCTCGAGATCATCCGGGGGGATGCGCGCCACGACGGGGCGGGAGTCGAGCCCGCCTGAGAGCGCGTGTAACCGCGCGCCCTGCTCGCCGAGGCGGTCGCGCACATCGCCGGCATCGAGAGCAGCGAGGTCGCCGAGCGTGTACACGCCGAGCCGTCGCAGAAGCGTGACGACCGAGCCGTCGTCGAGCACCCCGACCGGCAGGGGAGAGAGATACTCTGCTGCCGTGCCAGCCGGAACGACGCGGATGCGTTGCGGCTGGCGCTGCCTAGCCGCCTGCTCCGCAGTGAACACGCCGTCGGCGATGCCGATGCGGGCGCCAGGCACACCCAGTTCATCGAGCTGGTCGAGCAGCCACAGCGCGGCTTCTTCTTCGCCGCCGTAGTAGGTAGCGGGGCCGCGCACTCGGATGGCGCCCACCCCTGGGCGTAGCGGCTGCACGCCCGGCATGAGGTCTTCGATCGCGGTGAGCACGGGTTCGAATGCGCGCGCTTCTTCGGCCGGGCGATGCGGCGTCACGATGAGTGCGGGGCAGCGTGCTTGCGCTTCACGCAGTTTGAGTCCGCGGGTGACGCCCTCGGCGCGGGCAGAGGCCGAGCATGCGAACACCCGGTTGGCTTCGATGATGGCGATCAGGGCATCCGGTTTCAGTCCCTGCGTGCGAATGGCCGCCTCAACTGGCCAGTCCGGGCACCACAAGAGCAGCACGCGCTCTGGAGCAGTGGTCGGAAAAGCCATTTACCAAGTATCGAACATATGTACGACAATTGCCAACGAGTTGTGCTGGTGAATTACTCCGCGTGCTGTTAACCCACAGTGCCGCGGGTGGCCCACGCGCGTGAGACCAGAGTGAAGGGGCCAGTAGGGAGCATCGTGCGGCACTGCTCACGCAGCGTCACCTGTTGCTCACCGGTGAGCAACGCGAAGTATGCGCCCATCGGGCCAACCCCACCCGTGTATGGCACCCACCACTCCTCGAAGTCAGGGTGCTCCATGCTGACCTCCAGCGGCACTTCGGTGACATCCAGAAGCCCCGCCGCGGCGAACAGCTCGCTGAGGTCCCCCTCGCGGGCGCCAGGCAGAGTGGATTCATCGCGGGCAATCGGATCGATCTCTCGTGCAGCACGCCAAAACACACTGAGCGGTGAGCCCTCGCCAGCGAAATCCCAGACGTTGGCGGCGACAACACCTCCGCTGCGGACCACGCGAGCGCAACGTCGACGGAGTCGTCCGGGAACGGCAGATCTTCTGCGGCCGCTTCCAGGATATCGACCCGTGGGAGACGTTCGCGGGCGGCCTGCACGAACGAGACGGAGGGGTCCACAGCGACGACGGCATCCGCACCGAGTCGCGAGACAAGTTCAGTGGTGAGAGCTCCTGGCCCGCAGCCGACGTCGAGTGCGCGCTGGCCGGCGTGGACACCCGCGAAGCCGGCGAACTGGGCGGAGAGGAGGCGTGAGTATCGACCCATAAATCGGTCGTATGCGTCTGCAGCGACCTCGAATCCCATGGACGGAGTTTAGGCCGATCGCACCCCCGTGTCACTGTATTTTTCGGACAGCCGCAGGCGTGCGCTGCGGGGCCTGCCGCCCGCCTTGCTCGTGACGGTTACCGTGGCCTCGCGAGCCTGCAGATGGCCGTGACCGTCACCGATTCCGGTCCAGGAACTCTCGGTAATACTCAGCATCGCTTCGCTGTGTGGCCACACACCGTGCGGCCAGGCGCCGAGCACGAGCAGCGTGGCCCCTCGTTTGCGCAGTCGTGCGGAGAGCCGCGCGACGCTCGCATCGCTTGCTCGCTTTGGCGGACGGATGACGATGATACTCAGCGCATCGGCAATTGCCCCCGTCGTGGCGAGCCACTGGTCGCCGGGTTCAGGAACCAGCACCAGTCGATCAAGGTCGATGCCGAAGCCGGCGGCGGCCTCCACCCCGAACTCGGGAATCCCCACAACCCCGCACCACGCCCCAGCGGCAGATGGCGCGGCCAGTAGCAGCATGAGCAGGGTGAGGGAGCGGTCAACCGAGTAGGTTGCGCCCTCCTTGAGTGCGCCACCTGGCAACAGCCGAGCGATCACCGGGTGGGTGGGCAGAATTCTCGTGTCGAGCGTGGGTGTCTGCAGTTGACGGATGCGCTCCCGTAGCTCGGGGACGCTCGCAAGCGCAGTGTTGGACATCCCTTAAGTATCGAACATTTGTTCGATGCGAGCAACTACCGCAGCGGGTCGAAGTGCACCAGCACCGGGTCGGCCTCGCCGACGATAGCGCCGGCAAGCAGCTTGCCTGTCAGGGGGCCTAACGCGATGCCCCACATGCCGTGACCGCCGCCAATGAAGACCCGAGGGTTCTTCGTCGCACCAATCAAAGCGTGGCCGTCTGCCGTGACGGGGCGACCACCAACCCATTCGTCTTCGCGGGCCTCCCAATCGACACCTTGGAATACAGGTCGGCCAGCATTCACAAGAGTTTGGATGCGTCTGGAGTCCGGAGCGGCATCGACATTGCGGAACTCCATCATTCCGCCAATGCGCAGTCGGTCACCGAGCGGCGTGCACGCGAGACGTTGAGTCGGGAAATAGATCGGGTGCGAAGGAACGACGTCAGGCTTAACGCTGAAACTGTAGCCTCGACCGGCTTGAACGATCGTCTTGACACCAAATCGACGGGCTAGCTTGTTGAGCCAAGCGCCCGTCGCGATAACAACGGCATCGGCCTCAATCGGGTCTGGCGTCACTCGAGTGCCTGCAGCGGCGACGACTTTGACTCCCGTGGGGGTGTCCTGAATATCCACAGCATCGAAGCTGCTGATGATGTCGCCGCCGCGCTTCACGACCGAGTCTGCGAGGGACTGCGCGTATTTCGGAGGGTTGATGAAGTATTGGCCACGGAGAAGCACGCCGCAATTGACGGCCTCGGAGAGAGTCGGCTCGATCGTGCGCAATTCGTCGCCAGTTGCGAGGTCAAAGTCGACCGTTCCGCCGCTATTTTTGACGACGTCAAATTCGTGAAGTAAACCTTTGCGGTCCTTTTCGCTCAAGAACCCGGCCAAAAACGGTTTCGCCTCGACGACCGGCTCGTTGACTCCGCCGGCAGCTAGCTCAGCGAACGGTTCCATGGCGAGAGGGTTGACTTTCGCAAAAATCTCAATGGATTTTTTCCATTGACGAGGCAGCGCGTGCCACGCGAATCCAAGCAGGAAACGGATCAGCTTTGGGTCGGGTGAGAGTGGAATGTACAGCGGCGAATTAGAGCTGATAATCGCTTTCGGGCCGGTCTTGAGCACCGACGGCTCGCCGAGCGGAAGGGTGAGCGCCGGCGTAAGCCATCCGGCGTTTCCCCAACTGGAGCCGGCCGCGATGCCCGTGCGGTCGACGACCGTGACCTTGACTCCTCGCTCCTGCAAATACCACGCTGTCGTCAGGCCGATCATTCCGGCCCCGATGATGACGACGTGTTTTACCCCGGCCGTGTTCTCGCTCATGAGATAACCCTATCCAGCGCCCGAGCCGTCTATGTACAACAACGAATACTCAAAAGGGGATTGGCGGTTCCTGATACTCAAACCGCGGACCCGGAGGAGCTACCCCCGCCACAATGTCACCTCTCGACGTCCTCCATTCGAGAACGCCAGGAGATGTCTGTCTCACCGTCCAGCCGGCATGATGTTTGAGAGTGTGGTGGCCACGACACAAGTGTGCAAGATTCTCGGGGACAGATTTTCCGCCGTCTTCCCACGCAATCGTGTGGTCGATGTCACACCACTTGGCGTCGCGATTGCACATGGGGAACTGGCAATGCTTGTCGCGCGCAGCCAAGAATCGACGAAGACTGGCGGATGGCCGATACGTGTCTGCCGCAATGACGAGGCCTGTGACGGGATGGGTGATAACCCGAACAAATTCCGGCACTTCGGAAGCGAACGCCAGCGCCGTGCCAAGATCGATCGGCCCTTTGCCCGTCAATGTCGCGGGTTCGCTTCCCTTGCCGAGAAGCGTCAAAGCAGGAATCGTGATCGAGATTTCCGGCCGAATGCCAGCCGCAGCGGTGTGCGGGGCGTCTTTACCCGATGCCGGCTCTCCCGTGAGCAGCACATCGGTCGCCAGATCGGAGCGCAACTGGTCTCGCGTGCGTGGATCGCCTGTCGCAGCTACCGCTTTCGCCTGCCGCGTCAGCCGATCGAAGATCGCTGCGGCAAATGGCGTCGGCAGCATGTGCAGCAATTCGGACATCCCGTCGTCGAGATCACGAATCGTTACCGAGCGCGCATCGCGCGCGTGAGCGTGCCGCTCTTCGAAGCTCTCTGCGTTCATGCTCGTGGCAAGCTTCTTTGCTGTTGACGCAAGCTTTCCAGGTGTTGTTGATTCCGCCCACGCCACCGTCACGCGCTCGTATTCGGGAAGATCGCTCTTCGTGAGTCCGATCGCATTCTCGAGAATCACTCGAGCGTGACCAATCGAAATCTTGCCGCATTCCAGTGCTTCGAGCGTTTGGGGAAGACTCGACACGAGCTCGGTTGCTCGCCCCATCATGGTCTGGACCGTGCGATCCGCTTGCCTCGTGGCAACGGCGATCTCGGCGGCCATGGATCGCCACGCGAGCTCTCGAGAGTCCCCGTTTCTGCCGGGTTCTGCGGACGAAAGAGCGATCGTCTCCAACCGGGTTAGAAGGCGCTGCTCGCGAGCGTGCATTGCTGACAGGACCGAGCGCGTCTCCACGAGCGCATCGAGGCAATCCTGCGTCTCATCGTATTCACCTTGCTCCGCGATCCAGTCGCCCACCATCGCGTCGAACTCGCGATCGAAGTCCTGTTGGTACACATCACCATGAGCGTCTGGGCTAACCCCAAAAATGGCATCCGGACTACCGGTGACTACCGGTGAAGTTCGGATGCTTTCCATGCTCAAAGTCAATACCCTGCCACCGACATTCCGTTGAGTTCTCCACAACCTGAGCGACGGACGCGAATGAGGCACGTGAGTATCATCCGAACATGACCGCGAGCGTTCGACGGGCCGCGTTGGAGGACACCGACGCGATCGGCCACGTGCACTATCTCACCCATGTTGAGACGTACACCGGGCACTTTCCGCCCGGCGTCACGGAAGGCAACCCGCCGGAGCGGCGAGCCAAAATGTGGCGCCGCATCATGGAAGAGGGGCTCGGTGACGTCTGGGTCGCAGAAATCGACAACAACATTGTCGGGTTCGCAGCCACGGCCGCCCCTCGCGACGATGATCCGCCGCGCGACCTCGAACTGGGCGCGATCTACTTACTGGCCGCGCACCACGGTTCTGGCCTTGGTCAGGCCCTCATGGATGCTGCGCTTGGAGATCGCGCCGCGTCACTCTGGGTGCTCGATGAGAACGCGAGAGCGATCGCGTTTTACCGCCGAAATGGCTTCGAACCGGATGGCGCGGAGAAAGTCGATCCGGACTACGGCAACATCCGGGAGATCCGGTTCGTGCGCTAGCTCTAGATAACTGGCCTGCAGAGGAGAATACTGGAGCCATGCATCCGATCGAATACGTCATGCTCGCCACGGGAATCATTGTCACGCTCCTCGCGGTAGCCGCACTGTGGGCCCTCGTCAAAGCTCATTGAGTGCAGTGCTCACTGAGCGCTGCACTCATTGAGCATTAGGTTGCGCGCTAACAAGCCTGGACGGAGGCGTTCTGGCCGGATTGGCCCTATTCTCTTTTCCGGGCGATACTGGCGCCATGGCTTCTGTAATCCTTTTCGGCATGGTGGGTACATCGATCATCGTCACAATTCTTGGTGTCATGGCGACCGTCGAATTGATTCGCGCAAAGTAGCGGCCCGCGAAACGAGCCGTCCATGACGAGAAGTGGCACCGATCGGACCAGGGCCGCAGGTCTCGTGATTCTCCAATTGCTTTTGCTTGCGGCATTGGTGGTCGAGCCCATCGGTTCGTGGTGGATGCGCACAGTCCCGATTCTGATTGTCGCCGTGGTCCTCGTCGTCCTCGGTTTCGCAATCGCCCTGTTGGGCGTCATCGGTCTTGGACCGGCGCTCACCGCAAGCCCCATCCCGAAAGATCGTGCACAGCTTGTCACGCACGGGCTTTACGGACTCGTGCGCAACCCTATCTACACGGGCCTCATGATTTTCGGTGCGGGATTCGTCGTGTTCGGCGCCTCGTGGTGGCACCTCGCAACGTGGGTTGCGCTCGTGCTGCTCTTCGCCGGTAAGGCGCGCTGGGAAGAGCAGATGCTGGGCGACACGCATCCGGATTTTGCTTCCTACGCGCAACGGGTGGGGCGGTTCGTTCCGGGCGTCGGACGATGGCAACGCGCACCTTCGACGAGGGGTAACACGTGAGCAGCGAGATCGAGCCGTACTACGTCGACATGGGTTCAGGGCGTTTTGCCACGACCATCCATGTGCAGGGCGCGTGGAATCCGCACGAACAGCACATGGGGCCGGTATCGGGCATT
>RCMY010000677.1_pt1 | contig 56906 bp, 45 predicted proteins | sample 2041341 | NCBI WGS metagenome assembly RCMY01 (sample SAMN09708234, study PRJNA481090) | Marine sediment metagenome, whole genome shotgun sequencing project.
ATAATAATATTCGATAGTATCGAAATTGTAGATGAACTTCACCAAATGTTTATCCACTTCAAGGCTTTGTGGCACTTCCGGACTCTTAGCCCCAAATAAGTATTCATAATTTTCGGCAAACAGGCTTCCGCCCAGTTCTATACGGTTTTTGAAATCGAACTCGTAGAGGCCCATGATTTCAAGTCCCCGATTGTTGTATCGATAATCAGCGGTCGTGTTGTCAAAAAAGACCGGTTCTCGCGTGGTAAAGTTGTTGTAATTAACTGCCAATCCTATTTTCCGGCTAAAAAGATAGGGTGCCCTGACGCCGATACCGTACGAATTGAAAATATCGTATTGGTAGAAACCGCCCAAGGTTATGTTTTTTCCAAAAAGATTGAACTCCTGCAGCCCGATGCGAAAGGCGAAATCGTCGTTGGAAGAGGAGAAAAGATTTGCATAGGGAATCAAAGTGAAATTTTCCTCGACATTATAATACACATGGTGGCTGCCCTCATCGGAAGAGAAAACCTGATAATAAGCATGCGAAATCGAGGGCAGGCGTTTTAGACGGGTCATGTCCTCATCCATCAAAAGGGAATCTAGGGGCATACCCGGTTTTAATCCGACTAGATTTTTCAGGAAAGCGGTTTTCGTTCGTTTTGTGCCTTGGATCTTTACATCGGTAACGAGGCTTTGCTGTGCGTTTCCGATGGCCAAGAACAAAAGCAGGGAAAGGATAATGCATGATTTAGCAGTCATAAGCCTAAAACTAATGCCATAAATGTAAGATATCCAGATTACAAAGGTGTCACGCGTACGATGTAGACCTGCAAAATATTCCCGACGTGCAAGACGATGTGCTGAGCTTGTCAAAGTATATGAGTGAGGCACGAGCGATCCTTGTAGGTCGGTCAAACATCAAAACTCGACCTCAGCCCAAAGGTTCACCCAATTATCTTCACTGACCGCCAACAATGTAAATTTATGGGATTCTCCCTGCTTTAAAGCGGACGGTGTTCTTTTGGTAATGTTGAGCACTACATTTTCCAGATCATAAAACTGGAATTTCTTTTCAAAGGTATAGGTGCCAGAAATCAAATCGTTGTTTGCATCGGACAGTACCTCGAAATAAATTTTGGTGTCCTTATAGGCGCCGTCATTCCACATAAAATGGGGCATGGTGGCATCCGTGGTGTCAATCGATACATTTTGGGGCAAATACTCAGTAGGTCTGGTATCTTGCTTTAAACGGATAGGATTCGAAAGATGGGTCTTGCCACCTTCCTCGAACGACACGATCACCCATTTTTCTTCGGATACCGAGACTTCGAATTTTTTGAGATATCCGTTGAAGACATTTACTAACGGTGCTTTGACTTGATAATATCCCTCAAAAGTATTTTTATCAGCTTGGGAATTCAGTGTTTCGTAGTACCGCAAATCGCTGGTCCCGTCCCTTGGATATAAAAATACGCTTACCAAATCGTCATTTTTGTTGCTTGCAGCGCAGGCGATTACGTTATCACGTACGGGCTCATCCCCGGCCAGTGCATCTTGAAGGGTACCGTGGTAATCTTCTTTGTCGGTCGAGCAGGCGGTGATGACCAATAGAGTTATTAGATATAGTTTTTTCATTGCATTGCTTTTAAATGAACTTAATGAAAAATATCGGGGTTTTACTACGATTTTTCATTCCAAAATCCAATCTATCAAATCACTCTTATCGACAATCGACCAACTGTGCGGATGTCTCTCGCCATCTGAACGATAGCCTTTATCTTTGGTTTGGATGAGTTGGAAATTGTTCCAATTATCATTCTTTAAAATCTCGGATGTTTTTTGAAGCACATAGGCATTGGTACTTTCAAAGTCCGTCTGTCTAACTTCTTCCCACCATAGCGTATCCGGTTCCGTGTAGAAACGCAATTTGGTGTTTTTTAAAGCTTGTATATTCTTTGTGGCTTCCGTTTTTAATGTTACGGGAGCTACTTTCTGAATGTTAAGCAGCAATGTATCATTTTCACCAAATTGATCTTCAATCATTTCAATGATGAATTTTGGTTCGGCAAGACGTTCTTCTGAAAAATCCTTTCTTTTGAAATCTTTTTGCTCACTCTCATAAAGTGCATATAGGTCAATGGGGGAATCAACTATGAATACTCCTTCTGGTTTTATGCTGGCATTAAACTCGCACAGATAGTTTGAAAGTGTAAGAGCTACGTTACCTCCAATGGACATACCTCCAATAAAAATCTTTTCTTTTTCTAAATTATTCTTTTCGATGATTTCTGTAATTTCCTTGGTCAGCCTTTCGGTATCTTCATCTTTAATCCATAAATGACGGTTGAAATTCATTAAAAGAACAGAGATGTTTTTATCTTTTGCTATCTGTAGAATTTTAAACTCCTCTTAGATTTCTTTTGAAGTTGAAGCTCCGCCCGGAAACAAAATCAATAGTGCTTTCGAGTTACTTGATTTTACAAGCTCGTAATTTTCGGTAATTACCGTTGTACTTTCTGATTTTTCGACTACAGATCGTTTGCTTTTTTCTTTGCAGCCAATAAACAAAATAGCAGCTAAGATTATTATGTTTTTCATTACATCGGTGAATTTTCCAATACAAATAAATAATAGCCCAAAGCATTCAGCGCGCAGCGTCTAATACGCCTTATAAAACTCCCGTATCACCCCCTCCGCCGGCTTATTCTGGGGCGTAAACCGATTGTCTTTTTCGCCGCCCGACTTATTGTGATCGATAAACCATTTCCAGACGTAGCCGCCGGCAAACCATTCTTCGGGCCAAAATTCCTCGAGAATCGCTTGGGTAGCGTTCGCTTGGGCAATCAGATTGACGGGCTCTTCGTGCCGGTCGACCAGCCAGGGTTTCCAAGCGGTTTGATCCGTGCTTCGGTAGCCAAATTCGGTAAATAGAACGGGCATTGAACAGGTGCCGTAAAGTGATTTGATATTTTCCTTGTGCTCTTGCCAACCCGCTTTTAATTGTGCTACGGAAGGCGTTTTTTCTTCGGACAAAGGAAAATAGGCATCGATGCCGATATAATCCAAATCTTGCCAAAAGGGAACCCTGGGGTATTCGTCCCAATTGGCAGCATAGGTCAATTTTCCGGAATAGACGGTTCTGATTTTGGCAATGAGCTTTTTCCAATAATCGGGACGCATTTGCACGAATTCCTTCAATTCGGTGCCGATACAGAACAGCTCTGAACCGGTCGCTTGGGCCATTTCGGCATAGGTTATTGCAAAAGCTTCGTAGGAATCTTCAAGTATTTTCCAATCTGCCTCGGAATTCATTTTCAAGGTGCCTGTGAACTCCCCTTTCCAAATCCATATTTGGGGCTTGACCATGGTTTTGATGCCATTTTTGTGCAGCAGTTCGATATACTGAATGGCCCCTCTTTTGGTCTCGCCGAACCATTGCCGGTCGGTATTGAAGATGATTTCGGGGGAATTGACATCCCGTATAAACCCAAAAGGCATGACCGCTGCATGATTGGCATGCAATTCAACGACCTCTACCACCTGCTCTTGGGCGATTTCTTCGCGAGAGGCGACAAAGCTTACGCCGTTGATTTTTTCGGATGACTGACTATAGCAAGAGAACTGGAAAAGGCAAAAGACGATTAAACCTAAAATTTTCATTCATAGTGATTTCTAGGACTCTAAAATAGGGTTTATTTATTTTACCTGCGAAGTCCCCTCCCTAGCCCTCCCCGGCGGGGAGGGAATACACTTTTTGGCTGGGATTGCCCTCTGGGGTAAAAGTCACTTCTCGACTATTGACTTAAAACATCGATAATATTGTAATATTGCGATATTACGATCTGTTGATATTTAACTTCCAGCAAGATCCCCTCCCTACCCCTCCCCTTGGGGAGGGAATTCCCTCGTAGTTTTATTCGTCATTCTTACTAAACAAAATTTAAGGATAACAATTGATATCCTAAAATATTGCCCTCAATCCTAAACTAAAGGTCTGTCCCAGACCTTGAAAACTGCTTCCCCGGACGAAATTGTTATAGGATAATTCTACGTTCAAGGCATCGGTCAACTGGTATTTTCCGCCGAAACCCAATGCAGTATAATTTTGGGAAAAATTATTTCCATTGGCATCGGGATTATCATATCCTATAAAAAAGGATTGCTGTGCGTTGATAAAAACCGTCGATTTTGTGGAGGGAAAATAGCTTAGGAACACGCTCAACGGCAAGACCAAACTATTGTTCGTAAAACGTTCACCGATGTTTTCAGTCGCGGGATTCGCATCCGCCCTTTTTTTCCCGAAATTGAACCCTAGGTCGGCTTCGGTAAAAAGCTGCCAATCACCGCCACCAAAGGTCTTGTCGTAGAAAAATTTGGTTTCCCAAAAGATACTCCGCTTGTCGAGATAGGGCGCGTTGGCCACATCCTTAAACACAGGGAAGAACAGCGAACTGGTAAAAGAAAAGTTGCCGACGCTAGCGAATGGCTGCACCCGAATCGACGGGGCTATGGTCGTTACTCCACTACGGGCATCGGTCTCATTATCCTCAAAGCTAAAGGCGTTCAAGGCTTTTGCGCCGTTGTAGGTATTCGCACGTATTTGGAAAACCAACCCGACATTGATTCTTGAGTTTTCGCTAACCCCTGTATAGATTTCGGTAGTGTTCGTGAAAAAGGTCTGTCTGGGTATATCGAGTGACGAGCTTCCGTCACCGGTCCGTTTGGTCTCGGTGTAGAGGCCGTTGAAAAATTTGATATCCCACTGGCCTTTGTTGAGCAATTTCGATGGGGTGTAGGTTTGTACGTTGCTAGATTGCGGTTCATCCTGTTCATCAACATCCTCTTGAGCGAATCCGGTTAGAGTGCCCAAAAGCAGTCCTGAAAGAAATAGGTTTCTTTTGATGGATTTCATGATAGGGGTTGTTTTCAACTGGGATTGTTGCCTTATTTCGTTTCGTTCAAGGTCCAATCGTAATTATAATAGGATATCTTGGTATTCTCAGGTAGCTTTTCGGTTCTGTAGGTATTGATGAAATCCGCCAAACTTTGTCCGTTTTGGGTAAAATCGGCATTGTACCATTCAAAAATCTGGGAAATTTTCGTCCTGCCCTTACTTACTTGGATGAAAATCGGATCGTTCAAGGCCAACTTCGTTTGCTTTTCTAACTGCGCATCCAAAGTATCGGGCATATATGCCTGATCGATTATTGGGGGGCACCCTAATCCGGCACATACCAAGACAAAATGAAAGCGAGGTTCCGCAGGGAAATTTTTTCGCAACAGTTTGTTCTCGATGTCGTTCAGGGTAATATCTTCCCCACCGATATTACACTTGGTCTTATCGAAAAATCCGACAACATCCAAAGGGGATTTAAGAGGATAATTCTCTACAACACTATTTATGACCAGAATATTATATCCATTGATCCAAAACGCCTGATATTCCGCTGCGTTATCCTTAGAGACCGAAATTCCCTTTGCCATTTCGACCAGCGCGTTCAGCTCGGCAGGGTTTTCTTTGATGGTCTTGTAATCGACTCTTCCGTTCTTGACATGAGTCTTTAAAAAATCATCGGCCTTTGAAAAAAATTCCGATGTGCCTTGGGTAAATCCCGAGCTCAACCCAATGAAGAAAACTACTGCGCCTAGAAATACATGTTTCATTATTCTGATTTACTTGATTGTATTACTGGTTCTGTCGAGAAGTACGGCACAACCCTACAAAACTAGTTGGATTTTTACGAATTGTTCAAGATTTTATAAAACGAAGAGTTACAAATTCGGAATCTTTGGTAAAACCTTACAAAAGTCACAACATTTAAACTCGTTCTAAATTGCCCACGCCGATTAAGTTCTTACCTTTAAGTTCGACAAAACCCTCACCTACCTCCAACTTATATGGAACAAATCGTCATTATCGGAAATGGAATCGCAGGGGTTACGGCCGCAAGACATATCCGAAAACTTTCAGATAAGAAAATCACTCTTGTTTCCGCAGAGACCGATTATTTTTTTTCCCGTACCGCGTTGATGTACGTTTATATGGGCCACATGCGGTGGACGGATATCGAACCGTATGAGGATTGGTTCTGGGAGAAAAATAGGATAGACCTGCTTAAAGGTTATGTCACCCAAGTAGACCATAGCAACAAAAGGTTGATCTTGGCCGACAAGAAAGAAATCAACTACGACAAATTGATAATCGCCACAGGTTCAAAATCGAACAAATTTGGATGGCCCGGACAGGATTTAAAGGGTGTGCAGGGCCTATATTCCAAACAAGACCTAGATCAATTGGAAGCGGATGCCCCTAACAAGGAAGTCTGCAAACGCGCGGTCATCGTCGGCGGGGGACTCATCGGTATCGAAATGGCGGAAATGCTTAGAAGCCGTGATATTCCAGTTACCTTTCTCGTTCGGGAGCCTAGTTTTTGGGACGGGGTACTGCCCGATGGCGAATCGCAGATGATCAACGAACATATTGAGGCACATCATATTGATCTACGGCTCGGTATGAATTTAGGCGAAATACTTTCAGATGAGAACGGCCGTGCCCGTGCAGTCACCATTAAGGAGACCGGCGAAGAAATTGCCTGTGACGTGGTCGGCTTAACAGCGGGCGTCACCCCTAACATCGATTTTCTAAAAGATTCGGGCATCGAACTTGGGAGTGGCGTAAAGGTCAACCGGTATTTGGAAACCAACATCGAAGACGTTTATGCCATTGGCGACTGCGCCGAGCAACACGATGCCATTGGCAATCGCAGGCCTATCGAGGCGGTATGGTACACGGGCCGTATGATGGGCGAAGCCTTGGCGCATACCATTTGTGGAAACAAAAGGGAATACAATCCCGGACATTGGTTCAACTCCGCCAAATTTCTCGATATTGAATACCAGACCTATGGATGGGTCTTCAGTACCGAAGGAAAAAAGGACTACGAACAACATTTCCACTGGAGACATGCTACAGAGAATATTTGTATCACCGTGGCTTTCCATGAAACTTCCAAACAATTTTTAGGAATCAACACGTTCGGCATCAGAATGCGGCATAACATATGCGACCGTTGGCTGACCGAAGAACGCAGTGTCGACCAGGTGATGGAATTCCTAAAGGACGCTAATTTCGACCCGGAATTCTATGCGCAGTACGAGTCTCAAATCGTCTCAAAATATAATTCGGAATTCGGAACGAACCTCCATCCGAAGAAAAGAAGCTGGAAACGGATATTTAGCAATGCCTAGCACATAGTGAACGCAGTTTTTAAAAGAGGATAAAGATTTAGATTTAAAACATACCCGCTGAAGCCTGTGCTGAGCACTTCGACTACGCTCAGTATAAACTAAAGTCGAAGTGCGGGTATGACAAAGAGTTACTTATTTATGAAAGCAATAAAATTTAGTGGTCTGGTTATATTCTTGGTAGGATTGGCCATTTTTACGATACTGCCTTTAATCGGTACTTACAAATTAGACCAGAATACCTTTGAAGACATCGTCAAGGATAAAGGCTTTACAAGTGAGGCGTTTATCGATGGGATGAATCAAAACGTAGTCGGTAAGGATTTCAAAGGTATGCTAAGCCTATCACCTGAAATAAAAGAGACACTGAACAAGGCCAACGCCCAACATCGGAAAAATAAAGAGTACGACAAGGTCATCTACACTTCTGGCAAAGACATGGCGGCCTTGATTGGTAAGGCATCCGGAAACGGATTTATAATGAATAACAAAGGGCTTATGTGGTTCTTGACTTTCGGCCTGGGCATTATCGGTGCCTTGCTGTTCATTCTGCCCAACGTTATCCTCTTGGGTAAAAAAGGCATCAAAAACGACGGAATCTATCATAAAAGCGCCACCAATCGTGGTTGGATCGCCTGGCTGGTATTTATTTTCTTGGTATCCTTTTATCTGTTGCTCTATTTCGCTCCCCAATTCGCGGTAAACTGGACGTACCTTGTAGACCCCATTAGTGAAAGCCTAAGCGGTAATCCCGCCGGGCATTGGTTTGTATACGGCTTTATGTACTGCACGGTCATGACTACAATGGCGGTGCGCATGTACATCAAATACCGACACAATGTATACCAAATGGTACGCACGACTTCAGTGCTGTTCTTCCAAATTGTATTCGCCTTTTTGATTCCTGAGATCATGGTGAGGCTGCAAATGCCCTACTACGATTTCAAGAATATTTTTCCGTTGGACTACGATTTCTTTTTCAGTTGGAACTTGAAGGAATTAATGAACAGCGGCGGTATCGGCCTTTTTATTTTGGTCTGGGGCATCGCCCTTACCCTGATTGCCGTACCCGTTATGGTCTACTTTTTCGGGAAACGATGGTACTGTTCGTGGGTCTGTGGATGTGGCGGTCTTGCAGAAACCTTGGGAGATCCCTACCGCCAAAATTCCGATAAATCACTGTTCGCTTGGAAAATTGAGCGCTGGCTCATACACGGGGTACTGCTTTTCGCCATCGTAATGACCGGTATGACCTTGTACAGCTTTTTCGCCGATTCTGGCACCGTATTGGGCATTAAGACCCAGAGCGTTCAAAACGTCTATAGTCTCGCGGTAGGCTCCATATTTGCGGGTGTTATCGGTACCGGTTTCTATCCGATTTTCGGTAACCGCGTCTGGTGCCGTTTTGGTTGCCCTTTGGCCGCCTATTTGGGATTTGTACAGCGGTTTAAGTCCCGTTTCCGAATAACCACCAATGGCGGACAATGTATCTCCTGCGGTAATTGCTCCACCTATTGCGAAATGGGTATCGACGTACGCGCCTATGCACAGAAAGGCGAGAACATCGTTCGATCGAGTTGCGTGGGCTGCGGCATCTGTGCGGCCGTCTGCCCAAGAGGCGTCCTGAAGCTGGAAAATGGTCCGGAGGAAGGCCGCATTAATCCGACCGAAGTGCTGTTGGGCAATGATGTAGATCTGATGGAGTTCGTGAATAGAAAGTAAAGAGTAAGCATCCATCCTATTACTCGACAAACTATAAAAAGCATCCTAATAATGTTCCCTAAACTATTTTTCATGGTTACGCTATTTCTTTTCCTCGGAAATCCATCCGAAGAAAAAGGCATGTACCATCGTGAGTATTATGCTACGGGGAAAATAAAATCCGAAGGTTGGTTGAGAAACGGCGTCAAGACGGCCTACTGGAAATATTACCATCCCAACGGAAAACTTTCCGAAGAAGGACATTACCGAAACAATCGCCGAGCGGACTATTGGGAATTTTATACCGACACTGGCAAACGGCTACAAGAGGGGCATTACGCGAACGGCAAAAAGACCGATTGGTGGCTTTTCTACAATAACGACGGAAAAATAATCCAAAAATGCCAGTTGCAAAATGACAGGAAAGACGGCTATTGTCTAAAGTATAAAAACGAAAAACTGGCATCCGCAGAAAAATATACCAATGGTCAAAAAATCAAAGAGTGGTATAGTTTCAGTAGTTTTACCAAAGAAAACAGCTTATCCGACCTAAGGTAATGTGGCGTACTACACTATTTTTTCTACTCCTTTTTCTCTCCCTTCCGATTTTCGCACAGCAAGAATTGAACTATCCCGAAGTACAATATGGCCCCGAACAAATAGTTGCAAATTGGGTCAGCCACCCTGATATTCAGGGTGGGGAGGATCGAATCATCTTGTTCCGTAATGTGTTTCAGCTTGATGATCCATCCAAAGATTTCATTATCAACATATCGGCTGACAATCATTATTTTCTGTATGTAAACGGCAAACTGGTTACTCATGGCCCTCAGCTAAGCGACATCCGACATTGGAAATACGAAACGCTAAATCTTAAGGACTATCTTCAAAAAGGCCAAAATGTAATCGCTATAAAGGTCATCAACTTTGGAAAACGACGCTTTTTGGGATTTCAGTCCATATACACCTGCCTAATGATCAATGGAGTAACGGAAAGTGCCAAAAAGCTAAACACAAAAGGGGAAGACAATACGTGGAAATGTACTTTAGACGATTCATACAAGGCTATCGAAGTCAATTGGCGAGGAGGCGAGCCGAAATCCATCGTGGGCGGTTTTTATGCCAACAACCCTACCGACTTTGTGGACAAGAATAACTACCCGACCCATTGGGAGCAATTGGATTTCGACGATTCGAAATGGCAAAAAACACAATTTTTCGAAGGCACCAGTAGTATGGGGGGATCTATGGCTTACCTATTGGAACCGCGTAACCTACCGCTGCTAACCTGGGAAAAGGAGCCCATAAGAAATATTGTTAGATCTCAGAATATCGACAGGTCCAAGTTTCCCGTCTCAGGTGAGTTGCCCATACCCCCAAATACAAATGTGAGTTTTCTGATCGACCAATCTTACGTGACCAATGGCTTTCCAGAGCTTGTTTTCGACAAGGGGAAAAACGCCTCCATCAAAGTAAAATATGCAGAAAACCTTTTTGGACCTAATAACGAAAAAGGAGACCGGGACGCAATCGAAAACAAAGAGCTTCTGGGCTATTATGACCATATTATCTCGAACGGATCCAACAATCAAAAATTTGTGCCCAATTGGATGCGTACCTTCCGTTTTATAGAATTCGAAATAGAGACCGCAGAGGAGGCACTTGTTTTGAAAAACTTCGTAAACCATCGGTCGCGAACAGCTATCCCCTCTGTTGCCCGTTTTACTTCAGACGACGAAACATACAATAGTATTTTTGACATCTGCAAACGAACCGTGGATATCTGTACCCAAGATTACTTTTTGAGCGATGCCTACTATGAAACTATGCAGTATGTCGGCGACACCAAAGTACAGGCGTTGGTCTGGCAGGCCATGAGCGGCAATTTAGAACATTCCCGAAACGCTATACAGCAATTTCATCATTCGCGAGATGCCGAAGGAAATATTTTAGGCGCCTATCCGCTTCGAGCAACCTTCATTTACCCCACCTATTCCTTGGTCTGGGTCGATATGATTGCCGATTATTACAATCTGACCGGCGACACCGATTTCATTAATACGTATAAAGATGGTATAGTACACACATTAGCAGGGTTCGAAAAAAACATGGGTCATCTGAATTTGGTCAACGAAACCCCATACCGCTATTTTGTCGATTGGTACACCGGCCCGAACAATGGAAGCGGCACGGCGACCAATAATAATGGCAAGAATTCGGCCGTGGTCAGCCTACACTATGCACATGCGCTGGATAATGCGGCAAAACTATTCAAGGAAATCGGCGAGCTGGATACTTCCAGAAAGTATGAAAAGCGGGCAGCGGAAATAAAAGAAGCGGTGTATACTCTGTGTTTTGATACCGAAAGAAAACTATTTGCCGAGCGGCCCGACAAGACGGTGTACGACCAGCACACTAATATTATGGCAATTCTTACCAATACCATAGACGAAAGCCTTCAGCGTGAGCTTTTAAAAAATATTTTGACTGAAAAAGATCTGTTACAGGCTACATATTACTACCGCTATTATCTGTTCGAAGCCATTAAAAAAGTTAACGCTCCAGAACTTTTTGCCTTGGCCCAAAAGCCATGGGAGACGATGATAGACAATAACATGACCACAACTTTGGAACGTTTTGAAAGCAAGGAGAAACCTACACGATCAGAAGTACATCCTTGGAGTGCCTCGCCAGCTTATTTTTATTTTAACTATTTGGCGGGAATACAATCCGTAAAAAATAATTTCGAAGAAATGCGAATCGCTCCCGTTTTCGGAGAACTTGAAGCTATGGAAGGACTGCTTCCAACAACAAAAGGAAACATTCTATTCGACTTGACTACATCAGAAGAAACACTTTCGGCCGAAATAATCCTTCCCGAAGAAATGAACGGACAACTAGTTTGGAAAGGGAATCGAATTTCATTGAAACAGGGGAGACATAAATATACAGTAAGGGCAATCCGGAAATGATGGAGAACATAATTAAAGTCATCATTCCCGCATTCAACGAGGCAGATTCCATAGCCGAAGTCGTAAGGGAACTACCCGGTTCGGTTTCCGAAATAATAGTTGTCAACAACAATTCTTCAGACAAGACTTCAGAGAATGCCCTATCAGCAGGAGCTATCGTGCTGACCGAAGAAAGAAAAGGCTACGGCTATGCTTGCCTAAAGGGAATGGATTACATAGCGCGGCAATCCAAAGCACCCGATATTATCGTATTTATCGATGGAGACTATTCCGATTACCCGGAAGAACTCGACAAGGTAGTAGCCCCAATCTTGAATGATGGCCAAGATTTTGTAATCGGTGCGCGGGTAAAGCGACTAAGGGAAGAAGGCAGCATGACCCCGCAACAGATTTTCGGTAATTGGCTTGCAACATCATTGATGAAATTGTTTTTCGGGGCAACATTTACCGACCTCGGACCGTTTAGGGCTATTAAATATGACAAGTTGTTAACACTTGACATGGAGGACAAAACCTACGGTTGGACCGTGGAAATGCAGCTAAAGGCGCTAAAAAACAAATTGGCATACACCGAAGTACCAGTACATTACAAAAAAAGAATAGGCGTCTCGAAAGTGTCGGGTACCGTAAAAGGTAGTATATTTGCGGGCATAAAAATTTTGGGTTGGATCTTCAAATACAGCATAAAGTAATATGGGATTAATTATCGCTTATATCATTCTCGCCATTTACAGTATAGCTTTGCTGCTGATATTTTTCTACAGCCTGGCCCAATTAAATCTGTTGGTGAACTATTTAGGTCACAAACGGCAGAATCAGACCGCACCCAAATTCAACTTGCTCGACCCTAGGGAAATTCCATTTGTCACCATTCAGCTCCCCGTGTATAACGAGGAATATGTGATGGAACGTTTATTGGAAAACATCGCCAAAATCGAATATCCAAAAAGTAAGCTCGAAATACAGGTCTTGGATGATTCCACTGATGAGTCCGTCGTCGACACAGCCAAATGGGTTCACGAACTACAGGCAACCGGACTAGACATACAGCACATTCGCCGTGAAAATCGCCAAGGCTATAAGGCAGGTGCTCTAAAGGAAGGCCTAGAAATCGCCAAAGGAGAGTTCGTCGCCATTTTCGATGCCGATTTCTTGCCCGATAGCGATTGGCTAAAAAAAACCGTCATCTATTTTAAAGACCCCGAAATCGGTGTCGTACAGACCCGATGGGGACATATAAATAGGGATTATTCCACCTTGACCCGTATTCAAGCCTTTGCTCTTGATGCCCATTTCACCTTAGAACAAGTAGGCCGCAACGCCAAAGGTCATTTTATCAACTTTAACGGAACTGCAGGCATCTGGCGTAAGGAATGTATTCTCGATGCCGGCAACTGGGAAGGCGATACCCTCACCGAAGACCTCGACCTCAGCTACCGTGCCCAATTAAAAAATTGGAAGTTTAAATATTTGGAGGATGTAGAAACGCCCGCCGAACTGCCCGTTGTTATCAGTGCCGCCCGTTCTCAACAGTTCCGCTGGAATAAAGGCGGGGCGGAGAATTTCCGCAAATCGGTCATGAGCGTGGTTACCGCCAAGAACATTTCGTTTAAGACCAAGTTTCATGGCGTTATGCATTTATTGAACAGTTCGATGTTTCTTTGCGTGTTCTTAGTGTCATTGTTGAGTATTCCGGCCATGTATATCAAGGCGCTGTATCCGCAGTTCGACATCGTTTTTTCGCTGCTCAGTTTCTTCGTATTAAGTACAATCATTCTGTTCGTCTGCTATTGGTTTACCTATAAAAGCATACAGGGCAGCAGTTTTGATAATTTTGTGGATTATATCAAGATTTTCTTCACTTTTTTCTCCGTCGCCTTAGGTTTCTCCCTGCACAACTCCATTGCGGTTCTAGAAGGCCATTGGGGCAAGCGCAGCGAATTCGTGCGTACGCCCAAGTTCAACCTCGACAATATTACAGATAGCTGGAAAGGCAATAAATACCTCGCTAAAAAACTTTCACCGAACATGATTTTGGAGGCCTTATTGATGGTGTATTTTCTATTCGGAATGTACAGTGCCATTCCTCTCAATGATTTCGGACTCTTTCCGTTTCACCTGATGCTCTTTATGGGTTTCGGCTTTGTATTTACTAAGTCGTTGACAGCTCGGGCTTAGTTTTACGTTTCATATTTTTTTATGCTCCCCGCAGTTTGCAACTGATGGCCACAAGAGTAAGTAGTACAACTAGCTTCATTAGTAAAATTTGATTACTTTATACCAAATAAAGAGAATCATCTAGCAATGTCTTACCTCTCATCCCTAACCATAGCATCAGAAAGAACGAATCCCTTCCCCTTCAACATTCCCGCGGTTAAATACGCCAAAAACATCAAATTTAAATCGCCCGTTACTTTCATCATCGGCGACAACGGCACGGGGAAATCAACTTTACTGGAAACCTTGGCCTTCCGTTTACAGCTACCACATATGGACGGTGCCGGATATGGCAAAAAAGGCTTTGAAGCGGCAAAGGCCCTTTTGCCCTTCCTAGAATTGGAATGGAATATAGAACGTAGCGTCGGCTTCTTCTTCAGGGCAGAAGATTTCGGGGATTTTCTGAACAGCGTCGACCGTAGTGATGCCCGTTTGCACGGCCAACTTGAAGATCTGCACGGCGAGGTGCCCGACCACATCATCCAACAAATGAAAGATAGCGCCAACTACCAACTCTTCCACGTCCGTAAGGATTACGGCCAAGATTTACAAGGTTTTTCGCATGGCGAGGCCTACTTAAAGATAATGCAGGAAAAAATCACCAAAAGAGGCATTTTTCTTCTCGATGAACCGGAAGCAGCCTTATCGCCAACCAAGCAATTATCACTTATTTATTTTATCAGCGAGCATCTACAATCGCACATGTCACAGTTTATCATCGCGACCCACTCGCCGATGCTGATGGCATATCCCGGAGCGACCATTTACGAAGTCAACGACGATGGCATGAAAGAAGTTACTTTAGAGGAAACCGAACATTACTCCGTTACTAAATCGTTTTTGAACAATCCGGGGTCGTATTTGCGGTTTTTGAAGTGAAAGATCTTCCATTCCAAGACCGTCCTTCGATAAAAAACAATGACCTCCATAGCTTAAGACCTACTAGGGCGAAGAGACAAGATCAACATTGTACTATAATGTCTATTTCTTGACTCTTTACGTTGTAAGCGTCATTTGCCTTGTTCTTCTTTCCCCCAAAACCCCTAAATTCGTCCGATTGAAATCCACGACTACTAAATGTCCAACAAGCTCACTACATATATAAAGCTGCATAAAGTACCTATGGTATTGGTCTTGTTGAGCCTGATATTGTATTACACCTTCGCCTACCATCTGATACGTACCGATTTTATAAAGCTGCTGGCCCTATTCGCCGCACTGTTCTTTCTATGCCTAAGGATTATCCAGTTCGAAAAGTGGAACCTGAAATTCCTGTTGATCGTCGGCATCCTTTTCCGATTGGTATTTTTGATGGCCGAGCCCAATCTTTCCCAGGATTTTTATCGATTTATTTGGGATGGTCATTTGGTCGCCAACTTCATCAATCCATTTTTGGAAGTGCCCGAAATTCTTATCCAACAAAAAAATTTAATCATTCCCAACGCCCAAGAATTGTACAATGGTATGGGCGAACTGAGCGCGAAACATTATAGCAACTACCCGCCCTTTAATCAACTGATCTTTGCCTTGGGAGCGTTGTTCGGTGGAAAAAGTATTATGGGCTCGGTACTCGTGATGCGTACTGTAATCATCTTGGGAGATATTGGTATCGTTTACTTCGGAAGGAAACTGCTCAAACACTTCAACCGCCCACAACACCTTATATTTTGGTATTTCCTGAATCCTCTTGTTATCATCGAACTTGCAGGAAACCTTCATTTCGAAGGGGTCATGCTTTTCTTTTTCGTTTGGTCGATATACCTGTTGTCCCAAAAAAAGTGGATGCTGGCCGCAGTCCCGTATGCCCTATCCATCGCTATTAAATTAGTACCGTTATTGTTCCTGCCCTTTTTTCTAAAACATCTGGGCCTTAAAAAAAGCTTTGTTTATTATCTATTGGTCGGTTTGACCTGTCTTCTATGTTTTATTCCTTTTTATTCCCCGGATTTCTTGGGGAATTACTCACAGACCATCGTACTCTGGTTCTCCAATTTCGAGTTCAATGCCGGTCTTTACAACGGCATCAAACAAATCGCCATCATCTTCGATGCTAAACCTTGGGAACTTATCAAAACGTACGGCAAGATTGTTCCCATACTAACCGTTACAGCCGTGTTGCTGTTCACTTTCTTTCGGCAAAACCAAAAACTGACCGTACTGCTGACCTCCATGCTGTGGGTCTTGACGCTGTACTATTTGCTATCGGCTACGGTCCATCCTTGGTATATCATCTTCTTGGTCTTGCTCGGTGTTTTCACGGAATATCGTTTTGCGGTACTTTGGTCGTTGGTCGTCGTGCTCAGTTATTTTGCCTATTCCAATCCGGACTTTACCGAAAACCTTTGGTTGCTTGCCATTGAATATTTTGTTGTATTCGCATTTTTAGTTTATGAAATCTTCAATTCTAAGCGACAAAAACCGATTTTTCATAAAAATTAATGTTCAATTGTTGTAGTTTCGTTGTATTCTTGTACATTTGAAATCCAATGAAAGGACAAAATCACATAACCAGCATGAAGAGCATCCCTGCTCCCGTTCGTCCCTTTTCTCCTCGCCGTCGCCCGTAAGGGTACGTATAACTTCTATGGAAATAGGTGAGTCCATTTCCGCACAGCTCCGAAAACTATTTTTATTTACCGATAAACAGCCATAGCAATGGACATTGTAATTGCTAACGAAACCCATTTTAAATACGCCCAGATTATTTGCGACACCATAGCCGATTCGGCCAAGGTACGCGGTACGGGTATCGCCAAGCGGACCCCCGAATACATCCAGAAAAGGTTGCATAACGGCAATGCGGTAATCGCATTGGATGGCGATATATTTGCAGGCTTCTGCTACATCGAGGTTTGGGGACACGAAAAATTTGTAGCCAATTCAGGCTTGATCGTACACCCCGACTATCGAAATCAAGGCTTGGCCAAAAGAATAAAAAAGCGCATTTTCGAACTTTCCCGTGAGAAATTCCCCAATGCCAAAATCTTTGGGATAACCACTGGTCTCGCCGTCATGAAAATGAATTATGAATTAGGCTACAAACCGGTCACTTTTTCAGAACTGACCGACGATCCCGAATTCTGGAAGGGTTGCCAAACCTGCAAAAATTTTGACATACTTACCCGCACCGAACGAAAAATGTGTTTGTGTACGGGCATGTTATTCGACCCAAACGCCAAACCAAAAACGGAAGCAAAGAAAAAACCCGATAGTAAGGCGTTTCAGAGATTGAAGAGTATTAAGGAGAGTCTGTTTTTGAAGAAAAAGAAAATAGAGTAGAGACAAGAGACAAGAGACAAGAGACAAGATATGAAAAGTCTCTATTCTATAATCTTTTCTCTCTATTCTTAACCAGAATATTGATTTTATGAAAAAACTTGTACTAGCATATAGCGGCGGTCTTGATACCTCGTACTGCGCCAAATACCTATCCAAAGAAAAGGGTTTTGAAGTCCATGCGGTTAGCGTAAACACCGGCGGATTTTCAAAGGAAGAAATTGTTAACATACAGAAAAAAGCCCTTCAATTGGGTGCCGTTTCCTACACTTCCATCGATGCGGTACACTATTTTTATGATAAGGTGGTTAAGTACCTTATTTTCGGCAATGTACTGAAAAACAACACCTACCCCCTATCGGTAAGTGCGGAGCGTATCGTACAGGCCATCGAAATTGTCAATTATGCCAAAAGCGTAGGTGCGCAATACATAGCGCACGGCAGTACTGGCGCGGGCAACGATCAAGTGCGCTTTGACATGATCTTTCAGATTATCGCCCCTGAAATCGAAATCATAACCCCAATTCGGGATAATACCCTTTCACGGGAGTCCGAAATCGAATACCTAAAGCAGAATGGGGTCGATTATTCATGGGAAAAAGCCAAATACTCCATCAACCGCGGATTATGGGGAACGTCGGTAGGCGGTGAGGAAACCTTGACCTCCGAAAAACCTTTGCCTAATTCAGCGTATCCAAGTCAGTTGCAGGAAAAAGAGCCATCTGAAGTAAAATTGACTTTTGACAAAGGAGAATTGGTAGCCATTGACGGACAAAAAGCTAACCCAGTAGATAATATAATAAAGTTGGAGGCTATGGCGTCAAAATATGCCATCGGCCGCGACATCCATGTAGGTGATACTATCATCGGTATCAAAGGCCGGGTAGGCTTCGAGGCGCCCGCGTCGCTGATCATTATCAAAGCGCATCATTTGTTGGAAAAGCACACCCTCAGCAAATGGCAGCAGTATCAAAAAGAGCAGTTGGGCAATTTCTACGGAATGTTGCTCCACGAAGGCAGTTATCTCGACGAAGTGATGCGGAATATCGAGGTTTTCCTGACCGACACTCAAAGAAATGTATCAGGCGATGTTTTTGTATCGCTCCATCCCTATCGCTTTGAACTCAACGGGATTCATTCGGAACACGACCTGATGAACGCTTCGTTCGGTAGTTATGGCGAAATAAACAAGGGCTGGTCGGCAGACGATGCGAAAGGTTTTATTAAGATTTTGTCGAATTCAGGGAAGATTTATAATCATGTGAACGGGAATGAGAAATAAGGTTTGGTTGAGCTAATTTTCAAAAAAGAACTCGTAAGAGGAATAGCTGAATTCCAAAGCAAGATTGATTTTATGGGTTCCTTCCCCTGAAAGGGGAAGGTGGCCTGCAGCGCAGCAAACAGGTCGGAAGGCCCGCCCGAAAGGTACTGGCGGGGATCCGCGTACTGATTTGCCGACCAGATAAACAGCAATTTGGTTACGAAGAAAGGAACCGCGAAACTTAACCGGAATCGCTCGCATTGTACCCCTTCCGACTTTTTCCTTTCGCCTATCGGCAAAAGGAAAAACCCACCTTCCCCTTGCAGGGGAAGGAGCCTAAATAATAACAAAGCAAGTAGTCCATGATTAAGATTGGAATAATTGGCGGCTCAGGATACACAGGCGGAGAATTGATTCGAATTCTCCTGCATCATTCCGAAGCTGAAATCGATTTTGTATACAGCACAACTCGGGCCGGAAAAAAAGTGGTTACAGCGCATCCCGATTTGTTGGGATCGACCGAAATGGAATTTATAGGAAGTATCAATCCTAATGTAGATGTCGTTTTTCTCTGTTTGGGACATGGCAACTCCTCTAAATTCCTGAAGAAAAACCATTTTTCCCATGCCACCAAAATCATCGACCTCAGCAACGATTTTCGATTGCAAGACGATGCTGTTTTCGAGGGAATGAAATTTGTTTACGGCCTACCAGAACTGAAAACATCGGAAATCCAAAAAGCAGATTATATCGCTAATCCTGGCTGTTTTGCCACTACGATACAATTGGGGCTTTTACCATTGGCCAAGTCAGGTAAATTGGGCAACGATGTACACATCAACGCTGTTACCGGAAGCACTGGCGCAGGTGTCCGCCCTTCCGAGACTACGCATTTTAGTTGGCGGAACAATAACGCAAGCTGGTACAAACCTTTTACGCACCAACATTTGGGCGAGATCAACGAGAGTCTTATGTCATTGCAATCCGATGTCGGCAAACTATTCTTTTTGCCCAACCGCGGCAATTTTCCCAGAGGTATTTTGGCTACGGCCTACACTAAATTTAATGGAAGCGAAGAAGAAGCTATCCAATTGTATAAAGATTTTTATAGGGATGCGGTTTTCACCCATATTTCCAAAGAACCCATCCATTTGAAACAAGTGGTGAATACGAACAACTGTCATATCCATTTGCATAAACATGAGGATATTCTTCTGATTACTTCGGCAACCGATAATTTATTGAAAGGGGCTTCGGGGCAGGCGGTACAGAATATGAACTTGATGTTCGGCTTTGAAGAGAGTGAAGGATTGCATTTGAAGGCGGGGGTTTTTTAGACATAAAAGAATAAAATTTGAAATTAAACGTCTTTGCGAGGAGCTGGCGGAAATTCTAAACTTTGAAAAGTGCTGAAGCGACGAAGCAATGACGAACAAACAAAAGATTCACTCACCATTCGATAAATAATTAGGTCAGTGCACGGGAACGACATACAAACAGTCGAATTAAACAAACAGATTAAGTAAGTAAGATTCCGGCCTACGCAGGAATGACAAATAAAAAGCCAAACTCATGAAAATAGCCATAATCGGTACCGGAAACCTCGGCCTGTCCATCGCCAAGGGCATATTGAATTCCAACGGCGCCACAACCATGTACCTGACCAAGCGGAACCTGGCAGAAATCAAGGATTTTGAGAAGTACGGCAATGTAACGCTGACTTCCGACAATCGCGAGGCCGTCAAAAATTCGGACATCCTGATCTTGGCGGTGCAGCCCAGTCAATTGGAGTCCGTTTTAGAGGATATCAAGGATCTGCTGACCGAAAGGCACGTGGTCATTTCAACGATTACCGGTTTTAGCATCGCCAAGATGGAAGCCCTCATCGGGTCTGAGCAGAACATTATCCGAAGCATGCCCAACACAGCGATTTCGGTAGGGCAATCGATGACCTGTATCTGTAGCAATGAGAAGGGCAAGAAAAAAATAGAATTGGCCAAGGCCATATTTAATAGGATGGGCCATTCGATGGAAATTCCCGAACAGCAGATGCAAGCCGCGACCGTCATCTGCGCCAGTGGTATCGCCTTTTGGATGCGCCTTATCCGCGCCACCACGCAAGGGGCCATTCAATTGGGATTCGATGCGAAGGAAGCCCAAGAACTCGCCATGCACACCTGCAACGGGGCGGCGAGTCTATTGATTGCTTCCGGCAGCCATCCCGAAGCGGAAATCGACAAGGTGACCACGCCCAAAGGATGCACGATACAAGGCTTGAATGAAATGGAACATCAAGGGCTGAGTTCTTCGTTGATCCAAGGGATCGCGGCATCTTATGAGAAAATTAGCCGTATTCAGGAAGGGCAGTTGTGAAAGAGAGTTGGGTAGGCAATTTAAGATTTGAACTTGCCTGCGGCAAGTTCAAGGTTTAAGGTTGAAAAGCATGCAGTGGCGGTCGCGATAGCAGTAACAAGTTAAAATTAATGGTCGGAATAAATAGATGGTTACGGCCCCTCCCCTCAGATGAGGGGAGGTGGCCCGCTTTAGCGGGACGGAGGGGTTGAAAGAACAGGCCTTGGATGAAAAGACCAAACGATAGCCCAACGTCCTACAAAAAAAGGTCAATCAATAAATGCAGTGGTTGAACCATTGTTCAAGTACCCAAAAGACAATAACATCAAAGCGCCCAGCGTAAAGCTAAAATGATATGAAACTATTCGATGTATACCCATTATACGATGTAACCCCGGTCTCCGCAAAGGGCATCGTCGTAACCGACGACAAGGGCCAAAAATACCTGGATTTCTACGGCGGGCATGCCGTGATATCCATCGGGCATTCGCACCCACATTATGTGAAGCGGTTGAAAGACCAACTGGATAAGATCGGATTTTACAGCAATTCGGTCAAAAATCCATTGCAAGAAGAACTGGCGGAAAAATTAGGCAAGCTATCCGGCTGTGAAGATTACAACCTTTTTCTCTGTAATTCAGGGGCGGAGGCCAATGAGAACGCCTTGAAAATGGCATCCTTTCATACGGGGAAATCCCGGGTAATAGCTTTTAAGAACAGCTTTCATGGTCGTACGTCGGCAGCAGTGGCGGCAACGGACAATCCGAAGATTAACGCGCCCATCAACCAGCAACAAAAGGTGACTTTTCTGCCCTTCAACGATAGCGAAGCCCTTGATCAGGAGATCAAAAAAGGCGACGTGTGCGCGGTCATTCTTGAAAGTATTCAAGGCGTTGGCGGCCTGGATGAACCGTCCACCGCATTTTATAAAGATCTCGAAAAGTTATGTAAAAAACATGGAGTCGTCTTGATTGCCGACGAGGTACAATCCGGTTTCGGACGTACAGGAAAGTTTTTTGGGTTCCAACATCATGGAATAACTCCTGATATTATTTCGATTGCTAAGGGCATGGGCAATGGCTTCCCGGTAGGGGCGATTTTGATCCATGAAGACATCAAGGCATCGTACGGATTATTGGGCACTACTTTCGGAGGAAACCATTTGGCCTGCGCAGCTGTTCTGGCCGTATTGGAAGTTTTGGAAAATGAACGCCTGATCGAAAACGCCCAACATCTGGAAGGATATTTTAGGGGATTGGCCGCAGAAATCCCACAAATTAAAAAAGTAAAAGGCAGGGGATTAATGATAGGCTTGGAGTTTGATTTCGAAATAGCCGACCTTAGAAAACGTCTAATTCACAACCAACATCTTTTTACCGGGGGTGCCAAGGACAAGTATGTGCTTAGAGTGCTACCTGCATTGAATATTACGGAAAGGGATTTGGATAGTCTTTTCAAGGCATTGAAAAAGGAACTATCGTGAAAGACCTGCAAGGCGATGCACTGAGCGCAGTCCAAGTGTGTTCCGGGCCGTAGGGAGGGCTCCTTGTAGGTCTAGAAACGAACGCCAAACCAAACCTACAAGGTTCCGCCTACGGCGGGAAACCTTGCAGGTTGAAACCGGAGAATTATCCAATCAGTTAAACAGATTCCCGCCATAGCCTGTGCTGAGCGCAGTCGAAGTGCGGGAATGACAAAAAATTAATAATTGAAACGTCGCATCCTTATAAAAATAGGCTCCAACACTCTAACCAAGGAAACCGACCAAATTTCCCGGGGCAAAATCGAGGACATTGGCCGGCAGATTGCCTTACTGAAAGACGATTATGAGTTTATCGTCGTTAGTTCAGGCGCGATTGCCGCGGCCAAACAGTTCGTGAAACTGGAACATAATGGGGAAGAAATCAACGTAAAACAAGCCCTGGCCGCTATTGGGCAGCCCCATTTGATGCGCATGTTCCAAGAGAGTTTTCGGGAGTTAGGGCTGTCTTCAGCTCAATGTCTATTGTCCTATTCCGATTTTGAAAATCCGAAGTCAAAAGCAAACATCAAGAATACGATAGACGTACTAGTCTCCAATAATTTCATCCCCATCATTAACGAAAATGATACGGTGGCAGCGGATGAAATACAGTTCGGGGATAACGATAAACTGGCCGCCTTGACCGCATCCCTTTTGCATGCGGATTTATTAATTATCGCCACGAATACCGATGGCATCTATACCAAAGCCTCTTTAAAGGACATCCATCCTAAAACAATACCTTCCATTTCGGACATCGGCGAATTGGCTAAAGAAGTCGGTAACGAAAAGTCTTCCCATGGCACAGGGGGCATGAAATCAAAGATCGAGGCCGCTACGATAGCCCAAAAAGCGGGAATCGAGACATGGATAGTAAACGGGCTGAAAGATAATTTTGTGATTGAGGCTATTCAAAACACAAGTCGACATACAAGAATTGAGAAAACAAGACCGATGACTGATGACTGATGACTGATGACTGATGACTGATGACTGATGACTGATGACTGATGATGACTGATGACTGATGACTGATGACTGATGAAAATGTAAAAAAATGAAACCATCCAAATGAAAAACTTTCTTTCAATAATAGACATCGATTCGCTGACCGATTGGGTTGCGAAAGCCAAGGAGCTAAAGCAAAATCCAACGGCCCATAAAAGCTTAGGAGTAGGAAAGACGCTTTGCCTGCTATTTTTCAACAATAGCCTCCGTACCCGCCTAAGCACCCAAAAAGCGGCCCTAAACATGGGCATGGATGTCATGGTCATGAACTTCAGCAACGAAGGCTGGGTTTTGGAATACGGAGATGGAACTGTGATGGACCAAGGTACATCGGAACATATCAAGGAAGCGGCCCAAGTCGTTTCACAGTACTGCGATATTGTGGCCATTCGTGCTTTTGCGGGATTGAAGGACAAGGCAAAAGACGAGGCCGAAGAGGTCTTGAACGGTTTCAAAAAATACGCCTCCGTACCCATCGTAAACATGGAGAGTTCGGTCGGACATCCGTTACAGGCCCTTGCCGATGCCATTACCTTGGCAGAGCAGAAGACCAAAAAAAGACCAAAAATCGTACTTTCGTGGGCACCACACCCCAAGGCTTTACCCCATGCTGTGGCGAATTCTTTTGTGGAAATGATGCGGTTGCAGGATGCCGAATTCGTGATTACACATCCAAAGGGTTATTCATTGAATCCGGATATTACCAAAGAGGTGCATATTGAATACGACCAAAAAAAGGCTTGTGTGAATGCCGATTTCATCTATGTGAAAAACTGGAGCAGCTATTCCGATTACGGCAAAGTGTTGCATCAGGATTCGGATTGGATGATGACCAGGGAAAAATTAGGCCGAGCGAAATTCATGCACTGCCTGCCCGTTCGAAGGAACGTCGTTGTTGAAGATACCGTGTTGGATAGCGAACAATCATTGGTCATCGAACAGGCGAATAATAGAACGTATGCGGCGCAAATCGTTTTGAAAAAGTTATTGGAATAAACGCTGCAAAGCCTGCGTCCGTGCCTTCTTTGTGAAGTAGCCGTACGGGGTATTTCCACTGAGAAACACAATAAAAGGGCGAAGATTCACATAGAAAGGAAGATATGTCGAAAAAACTCGAGAATAAAGTCTGTATCATCACCGGCGCGACCAGCGGCATGGGAAAGGCGATTGCCGAATCTTTTTCAAATGAAGGGGCTAAATTGATACTCTCAGGCCGCAATGTTGAAAGGGGAAATGCCCTTGCCGAGCAACTACAGCATGCCGTGTTTGTGGCGGGCGATGTCAGCGAACCGGGTTATAACGAAAAACTGGTGCAATCCGCCATCGAAAATTTCGGCCAATTGGATTTGCTTTCCCTAAATGCAGGAATGCTCGGCTTGGGAAATGTGGTCGATCTTCCAGAAACGCTCTGGCACAAGACGTTGAATGTGAATTTAAGTGCAATCTTTTACTTATGCAAGAATGCCATCCCATTTATTCAAAAAAGCAAAGGCGGCGCTATTGTAATCAACACCTCCATTGCGGCGTTCAAGAGCTTTCCGAACCATCCGGCCTATTGTGCCTCGAAAGCGGCGGCGGCGGCCTTGATGAAACAGATGGCTGTGGAATATGCCCCGAACATCCGAATCAACGCAATTTGTCCAGGTCCGGTGGACACCCCTTTTTTATGGGATTCCGCAAAGGCCTTCGAAAATCCCGATTCCGCAGTAGAAGACGCTAAAAAAGCTACTTTAATGCAACGGCTAGGTACGCCCGAGGATATTGCGAAATTATCTTTGTTCTTAGTATCAGAAGATGCATCTTGGATTACGGGAACGGCCATCACTATTGATGGAGGAATCTTAAATTCATGATATGAAACCAACCCTATCCATAGTTAAAATCGGTGGAAACATCATCGAGAACAAGAGGGAACTGTCCAAGTTCGCGAGCCTGTTTTCCAATATGGAGGGCTTTAAAATCTTAGTCCACGGTGGCGGAAAACTAGCGACGGAAATCGCCAGAAAGATGGGCATCGAATCCAAAATGATCGGCGGTCGTCGCATTACCGACGAACAGGGTCTGGAAGTCATTACCATGGTATATGCCGGTCTGACCAACAAAAATATCGTTGCCGAACTACAGGCGAAAGGTAGCAACGCCATAGGTATGAGCGGAGCCGACGGCAATGCGATCCAAGCCCATAAGCGCCCTGTAAAAGATATCGACTACGGATTCGCGGGAGATGTAGACTGCGTCAACGAAGGCTTGCTCTCCCACCTTTTGACCTTGGGCCTAACGCCCGTTTTCTGTGCCATGACCCACGACGGCAAAGGCCAACTATTGAATACCAATGCGGATACGATTGCCTCCGAACTCGCCATAGGACTGAGTAACCTTTATGAAACTACCTTATACTATTGTTTTGAAAAGAACGGGGTCTTAAAGGATGTTTTCGATGACAGTTCTGCAATTAAACATATCGATACCGAAACCTATAAAGACTTGCTCAAACAGGGAATCATAGCGGATGGCATGCTTCCGAAAATGACGAACTGTTTTCACGCATTGAATAATGGGGTATCTAAAGTGTGTATCGGAAACATTTCGATGTTGGCACAAAATGAAATTCTTTACACGACGATAACCCTATGACGATGGATAAAAAACAACTGACGGAAAAAGCCTTGGATTTACTGAAAGAACTAATTTCGATCCAATCCTTTTCCTCCGAAGAAGATAAGACCGCCGATACCATCGAAGACTGGTTCAAGGCTTTTGACATTCCATTTCAACGGGAAATCAATAATGTCTATGTGGTAAATAAGCATTACGACGCCCGTAAACCGACCTTGTTGTTGAACTCCCACCACGACACGGTCCAACCGAATTCCGCCTATACCAAAGATCCATTCCAACCGCATATCGAGGATGGAAAACTCTACGGCCTAGGAAGTAACGATGCCGGTGGCGCCTTGGTATCACTGATTGCCACCTTCACTCATTTTTATTCTGAAGAAAATCTGAGCCATAACCTGTTATTGGTCGCCTCTATGGAAGAAGAAAGTTCAGGGGATAACAGCCTACGCGGACTTTTACCCAAGCTCCCCAAAATCGATGTGGCCATTGTGGGCGAACCAACCTTGATGCAATTGGCTATAGCCGAAAAAGGCTTGGTCGTTTTTGACGCACAGATAAAAGGAACGCCCTCGCATGCCGCGCATCCGAACGACGACAACCCCATTTACAATAGTATCGAAGTGCTCGAATGGTTCAAAAATTACAAATTCGATAAAGTCTCTGAGGCTTTGGGCGAGGTGAAATTGACGGTTACCCAGATCAATGCGGGCGTTCAGCACAACGCGGTCCCCGCCCAGGTTGATATCGTTATCGACGTTCGTGTCAACGACAAGTACACCAACCAAGAAATCGCTGATATTTTGATTGCAGAAGCTCCCTGTGAACTACAACCTCGTTCGTTACGGTTGAATTCCTCGGCCATAGCTAAAGAACATCCCCTAGTGCAATCGGGCATCGCCTTGGGCCGGGAAACTTACGGTTCCCCCACCCTATCCGATCAGGCCGCCTTGACTTGCCAAAGCTTAAAATTAGGGCCAGGCGATAGCACTCGCTCCCATTCCGCCGACGAGTTTATTTATGTTAAGGAAGTGGAGGACGGAATTGATTTGTATATTCGACTGCTTGAAGGATTCCTTTTCGAGAAAAGTTGAGATGCAGGATCCCCCCTTGAGGGGGGCAAAGGGGGTGTTCGTGCGGAATGGTGAAAAAATCTAGCATCTAGTAAAATTAAAAACATATTCGACAGTTCCCCGCCTTCGCGGGGATGACAAAAAATTGATTATTTATGCGACTCTGGGACAAAGGCTTTAGCACCGACAAAAAAATAGACCACTTCACCGTAGGCAACGACCGCGAACTCGATCTGCACTTGGCGAAATACGACGTGATCGCCTCGAAGGCCCACGCCAAGATGCTGGGCAAAATCGGTCTGCTTACCGATGACGAAACGAAATCCTTAGTCGATGAATTGGATCAGATTGCCACATCCATAGAAAATGGAGATTTTGTTATCGAAGATTCCTTTGAAGATATGCATTCCAAAATCGAATACCTGCTCACGGAAAAACTGGGCGATACGGGCAAGAAAATCCATACCGCGCGTTCCCGGAACGATCAGGTTTTGGTGGCCATGCATTTGTATTTAAAGGATGAACTGAAAGAAATCAAAGGACAAACTAAAACGCTATTCGACTTGCTATTGAAACTAGCGGAAGAACATAATGATATATTGCTACCTGGTTACACACACTTGCAAATCGCAATGCCTTCCTCATTCGGATTGTGGTTTTCGGCCTATGCGGAGAGCCTGATCGATGACCTGTATTTTGTAGAAGCGGCCTACAAAGTGGCGGACCAAAATCCGTTGGGAAGTGCAGCGGGCTATGGTAGCTCCTTCCCGATCGACCGAAGTTTTACTACTGAAGAAATGGGTTTTGAAACGATGAAATACAACGTAGTCGCCGCCCAAATGAGTCGCGGTAAAGTCGAAAAAGCGACTGCCTTCGGCATGTCAAGTATCGCCGCAACCCTGTCAAAAATGGCGATGGACATCTGCCTCTACATGAGCCAGAACTTTGATTTTATTTCCTTTCCCGATGAACTGACCACCGGCAGTAGCATTATGCCGCACAAGAAAAATCCGGATGTTTTTGAACTGGTCCGTGGGAAATGCAACAAGCTACAGAGCATCCCCAACCAGTTGACTTTGGTCATTAACAACCTACCTAGTGGCTACCACCGCGACCTTCAACTGGTCAAGGAAATTATCGTTCCTGCAATTCAGGATATGAAGGCCTGTTTGGGAATTTTGACGTTTAGCTTGCAGAAAATCCGAGTCAGAAAAAATATCCTTGACGATCCGAAATACGATTATCTCTTTAGCGTCGACACCCTGAACGAGCTAGTTCAAAACGGAATGCCCTTTAGGGATGCCTATAAAAAGATGGGACAGGAAATTCAAGAGGGCAGCTTTACCCCTAAACGCGATATCGAACATACGCACGAGGGGAGTTTGGGGAATTTGTGTTTGGAGGAGATTCGGGGGAAAATGGGGAAATTATCTTTGTGAAAAGGGTTAACCACAGAAGGCACAAAGTTCATAGAGCAATTCTTTATAAGTCTTAGGACCAAAAAAGTGAAAATATGACCGAAAATCAAATCGCTAGCAAAATTATTGGATGCGCTATTGGGGTGCATAGAGTTAAAAAACACGTCTGCTTAACGTTCCTATTGATTACAGGATTTGCCTCAAACGCCCAAGACACCTACCAAAGAAACCCATCCGCAGAAATACAAAGCTACATCTTCAACCTAATCCTCAACGACAGCACTAATCAAATCGAAGGTGAAACCGAAATTACCGTTGACTTCGACGACAAACCGGAAGCATTTGCACTAGACCTCATCGCCAAATCAGAAACTTACGGCATGGAGGTCTCCAACGTTTTTGAAGGCGACATCACAGCAAACTATATTTTTGAGAACAACAAAATTACAATCACCCCATCATCGGATTCGACCCAAACTAAAACTTTTAAAGTAGCATACCACGGCATTCCCAAAAGAGGCTTGGTCATCGACACTACAAAATTCGGCAAGCGTTCTTTTTTTGGCGATAACTGGCCCAACCTGGCGCGGCACTGGCTGCCCTCGGTCGACCATCCGTATGATAAAGCCAGCATCGAATTCCGTATAACGGCACCAGACCATTACGATGTGGTCGCCACCGGTGAAAAAATCGAGGAAAGCTATTTAGGCGATGGGCAGAAGCTAACTATCTATAAGGAACCGGCTCCCGTAGCAATGAAAGTAGTGACTATCGGGGTAACGCAATTTGCCAGCAGATTGCTTGACGATGTCTACGACATTCCCGTAACGGCCTGGGTATATCCCGAAAATCGATTGGAAGGATTTTCGGATTACGGCGTAGCATCCGAAGTACTCAAATATTTTATCGATAATATTGGCCCATATTCCTACGCGAAATTGGCCAATATGCAGGCCAAGACCCAATGGGGCGGATTGGAGAATGCGGGTACGATATCCTACTTTGAAAATTCCGTTACCGGAAAAAACGAAGTTGAAGGCCTGATCGCCCATGAAATTGCCCACCAATGGTTCGGCAATTCCGCCACAGAGAACGACTGGAACCACGTTTGGCTCAGCGAAGGTTTTGCCACGTATTTTGCTATCCTCTATCAAGAAAGCGTCTACGGTGATGCAAAGAGAAAGGAAGATTTGACTCTTGACAGGAAACAGGTTATCGAGTATTACGCTAAGAATCCTTCGCCAATCATCGACCCCAGTATTAAAGACCCCTTGAAAGTGCTGAGCGTAAACACCTATCAAAAGGCCGGTTGGGTTTTAAATATGTTACGCCATAAACTGGGCGATGGTGTTTTTTGGGAAGGTATCCGCACCTATTACGAACGGTTTCAAAATGCCAATGCGATGACCGACGATTTTAGGAAAGTAATGGAAGAAGTATCTCAAACCGATCTTAAAGACTTCTTCGACCAATGGTTGTACACCAAAGGATATCCCGAAATTAAATGGGACTGGAACTACCAAAACGGAAAAATACGTATTGTCATCAACCAGTTGCAAGACTATCATATCTTTCAATTCCCTTTAGAAATCGGTATCGTTAGCGATGGTAAGCTGAATATCAATACGCTACAAATAGATGAAAAATCCGATAATTTCGAGATTCCCACCCCCACCAAGCCTGATGCCCTTATCATCGACCCTGAACTTTGGCTTTTATTCGAGGAGAGAAAATAAACCATCCTTTTGGCAACCGGCTGAAGGATGTTTTTATCCTAAAAACATCGATGAAAGGCACAAAATCATCGTTCACCTACATTAAATTCCATTTCACAACATAAATTTTTTCTTGGGATGCTTCACTGCTATTTTTGAGGAGTATTGGATGACCTACACATCCAAAGTCCACAAATCGCCCCAAATCATGAGAAGAATAGTCCTACCTATTCTATCGCTCTTCGCGGTAGCCTGCAGTTCTGAAATCGATGAAGTAACCCTTGAAGAGTTTCACCTCGAAAAAATCATTTCAACGGAAATTACGGATAAGACTGCAACTAGCGAATCTCGAACATTCACCATACCCGAACATACCGCAAAATACACATCTTTGGGATTTGTCAACTTTTCCGATGCCGGTCAAGACCGAATCACCTATTCCATAGCATGCGAGGCAGATTTGACCATAAACGAGAAAACGGGCGAGCTAAAAACAGGCCCTAATATGATACTGGATTACGAAATAGCTAAAAATATTGAATTCACGATATCCGCCTTTGACGGAAAAACGATTATAGATCAAGATTTCACCTTAATTATCGAAGACATCAATGAAATGGCTCTTTTAACCGCAGAGCAAAAAGAGCTGATCGCCTATTTTCAATACTTGACCCTTTGGAAGGCGGCGAACCTCACCCCGGTCGACGTTAACCGAAAATGGAAAACCGCCATGAAATTACATCTTAACGGACAAATTTCCGATGAGTATAGAGCTACCGTTGAACGTGTAGTTTCGCAATACAATGCCATACTAAAAGATAGTGACTTCAGCATTACATTGGTCGAAAAAGCCGATGAAGCCAATGCCAATCTATTTTTCGGCACTAAGGAAGAAGTAGAAGAAGCTTGGCCCGATATGTATACTGTAATAAAAGATGGCAACTATTCCGGATTTGCCATGACCCCCTCTCAAAATGACATTCTCATGTCTACGCGAATATGGATTTCAAACCCCATCGAATCGCTCTTCAAACATGAACTGGGGCATGCGCTCGGTTTTGGGCATTCAAACAAATGTGACGAGGGAAATAGTTTTTTATGTTCTAAGATTGGAGCCGATAATGAAATATTGCCTATTGAAGAAACTGTTATCCGTTATCTTTACCACAAAGATTTTCCAGCAGGTTTATCCGAAAATGAAATGGGCCAGGTCTTGGCGAATCTGATGGTTAATGAAGAGTAAGATTTAGTTCCCGAAATAAGGAAAACGCTGTCAGAACTCAGTAGATAGCCAAATCTTGATGAAGGCCTAGTTATTGCAAAGTCGCGATTAGTTTATCATTCCCAAATTAACAACCTCCTGCTCGGTCAGATACCGCCAATGCCCTCGTGGCAAATCTTTCTTGGTCAATCCGGCATAAACCACTCGATCCAATTTCACAACCTCATATTCCAAAGTCTGGAAAATTCGGGTAACAATCTTACTGCGCGAGCTGTAGATTTCCATACCTATTTGGTTCTTGGGCGCATCGTCTACAAAACTGACCTCCTGCACCTTGACCACCTTTTGATCGACCAGAAGACCTTCCTGAATCTTTTTCAGATCCGCACTGCGTAACGGCTTGTTCAGTTCGATATGAAATATTTTTCGGAGTCCGTTTTTTGGACTGTTCAAACGTTTGGTCAGTTCACCGTCGTTGGTGAACAGTAGAAGTCCGGTTGTATTTTTATCCATTTTACCGACCGGTTTTAACTCGGCTTTGGTAGCTTTTGAGATAAGACCGATTGCAGTTCGGTTTCCGTGTTCGTTACGTGCGGCGGTAGTAAAATCTTTGGGCTTGTTCAATAATACGTATTCCTTTTTTGCGGGATTTAATAACCGCCCGTCAAACCGAACCTCATCGGTCCGTTTCACCTTATGGCCCATTTCGGTAACTGGCTTTCCGTTAACAGTAACACTACCTGCTGTTATCAGTACATCGGCCTCCCTGCGAGAGCACACCCCGGAATTCGATAGGTATTTGTTCAAGCGGATAAGGTCAGGATTGCTTGATTGTTGGTTGTTGCCATTCCCTTTTATAGGGGCGTTCCCGCGGGAATAGCTCTTTTTTCTAAACGTACCGCCCTCTCGGCCCGATGCCTTTTGGCTACCATCCTTCTTCGACCTGTTCGATGATTTACTTCCTTTATTGGACTCCGATCGGCTCATATTTTCTGTTTTTGCAAAGGTAGGAAAGGCAATTGGCAAAAAGAGCCAATCCATTGGATAATCGAAAATTACAAAATACGGTTCAGCACCAGATCAACATCGATCAATAAAATACTAAAAACTCCCACCACAATAATCAACTTCAGAATATTATGCAGCCAGACATAATGCCTTTTGGTACCTGATTTCAGCAACAGAACAAGAAAGAGTAGCAAAAGCAGCACACATCCCATAAAATAATAATGCATATAACCCACATCAAATTTGGTAATCAACAATAGGGAAGGAATCAAAGTGAGCAAAATCAAACCGGATATCAAGAATTTCGAGACTTTGGCACCATATAAAATGGGTACGGTGTCATAGTTCTGGGCCAGATCACCGGTCATGTTCTCGAGGTCTTTAACCATTTCCCGTGCCAAAATAAGCAAGAACAGGAACATGGCCTGTACGAATATGACGGTATCGAAATTCTTGTAGTAGACGAAAACCGCAAAAAAAGGGGAAATGGCCAAGATTGCGGAGACAAAATTGCCCAGAAACGGTATTCTTTTGAGTTTGTGCGAATACAACCAAATTCCGAAAATATAGGCCGAAAAGAACACCACCGCCCGAAACGAAACGTAGCTGGCCGCGAGAACGGACAAAAAATTAAGCACGAAATAGGTCGTCAGTTTGAAGCGTTGGCTGACCAAACGATCTAACATGCTCTTTCGGGGCCTATTGATCAGGTCTTTTTCGGCATCGTAAAAATTATTGATGATATATCCGCTGGCGATAACGAGCGCAGAGGCTACCACGATCATAAATAGGTTCAGATCGAATACAATCTTACGTAGTGGCAGTTCAGGAGCAAGAATATAGATGGAGGCTAAATATTGCGCCAAGGCGATAATGAGAATATTGTACCCGCGTACCACCGAAAATAGGCTCAAGAACTTTAATAGTATGAGTCTATTTTTTCTGCTCAGCATGTTGGGAGAAAATTTCTAGAAGTTGTAGACCACCTCTAAATTATAGTCTTTCAAAGCCTTTTTGGCTTTATCGATATCTTGGGTAAAGCCCAAAATATATCCACCGCCACCGGAACCACAAAGTTTTAGATAATAATCATTGGTCTCGATGCCATTTCTCCACAGTTCGTGGAACTTGGCGGGAATCATCGGCTTGAAATTATCGAGTACCACGTGCGAAAGCTGTTTCAGGTTTCCAAAAAGTGATTTTACATTGCCGTTCACGAAATCCTCAACACAGGCGTCGGTATGTTTGATGAACTGGTCTTTCAGCATATTGCGGAAACCTTCTTGTTTCATTTTTTCCATAAACAATTGTACCATCGGTGCGGTTTCGCCCGTCGAACCACTATCCAACAGGAATACTGCCCCTTTACCATCAAAATTCTGGGAAGGGATACTCGTCGATTCGATATCTTCCTTGGAATTGATAAGGATAGGGAGGCTCAAGTAACTGTTTAAGGGATCCAGTCCCGAGGATTTTCCATGGAAGAAGGACTCCATTTTTCCGAAAATCCGTTTTAATTTCAATAATTTGTCACGGGTCAGATTTTCCAGTACGGTAATCTTATCCTTGGCATATTTATCATAGATGGCGGCAACCAGAGCGCCACTACTGCCTACGCCGTAACCTTGTGGAATGGAACTGTCGAAATACATACCCGATGCGATATCGCTTTTCAGGGTCTCGAAATCAAAAGACACCAACTTGGGACTATTCTTATGAACCATTTCAAGATAACCCGCAAATTCCCGAAGGGACTGATTGGATTTTCTAGCAGTTTCTGAAGGATTGTCGTCGGTTTTCAAAGCTCCCTTAAAAAAATTGTAGGGAATGGAGAGTCCTTTGGAATCCTTTATGATCCCATACTCTCCAAAAAGAAGAATTTTTGAATAGAAAAGCGGTCCTTTCATAAAATTGCATAATTGACGGTGCAAAGATACAAATTTTCGATTTGAAAAATATCCAAACATCCTTCTTTAGCATAGAAATCCGTTTTCCGGTTTTTAATTCTTTTGCTCCCGTGCTCCCGATCCCGTTCGATCACAAATATGTTTTCTATTTTCACAGAATTGAAGCAACTCGCTTTTGATAAATCCGTAAACAGTTTCCTTTTCGTTCTCAGGATAAAGTACATGCACATTGGCACCGGCATCCAAGGTGAAACATACGCTTGTCTTTGACGTTTCCCGAAAAGACCATATCCTATTGATAATCTCAAGAGTATTGGGTTTCATCAATATAAAATAGGGATGGCTGGTCATCATCATCGCATGCAAGGTCAACGCCTCACTTTCCACGATTTTTATGAAATCCTTTAAATTACCATCCTCTAAAACAGTTTGAAAATCAGAAAGGTGCGTATATGCTTGCCTAAAACGTTGTTCGGCAAACGGATGGCCGTGCATCAAATCATGGCCAACGGTACTACTTACTTGCTTTTGACCTTCGTCGACCAGTAGAATGGTATCTTGAAAATTTGCGAATATCTCATGGGTTTTATAAGGATATTCGATTCCGAACAAATCAGAACTTCCCTCGATGGCAGAGTGACTACCCCATTGCACAAGCGGCCCATCGATACTGCGACAGGCACTACCGGAACCCAACCGGGCGAGAAAGGAAGCTTTTTTGGTGAAAAGGTTTTCAGCCATTTCAGGCAAAAACTCCCTTTCGACTGACATCAGACAAAGGGCCAGGGCGCTCATTCCCGAAGCGGAGGATGCAATACCGCTGCTGTGCGGAAAAGAATTCGAAGTCTCTATCTTGAAATGGTACTCTCGCAAAAATGGAAGGTAGGTTTCGATACGATGAAAGAAAGTTTCAATTTTCGGTCTGAAATCATCCTTTTGCACTCCCTCAAAAAACAAGTCGAACGAAAATCCCGATGTCTTTTCATCCAATCTTTGATAAGAAACCTTGGTGTCGGTGGCACAGGTATCCAAAGTAAAACTGATAGACGGATTGGCGGGAATCTGATTTTTTTTCTTGCCCCAATATTTGACCAATGCTATATTGCTCGGGGATTTCCATCTAACCTTGCCCTTATTTTTTAAGGATGTATATTCGGATGTAAGAAAATCTTTCTCCATCATTTGGATAGGAATTTTTACAAAGATAGTTTTTACGTGCAATGGTAGTACCGCCAAAGAAATAAATTACTATTTTAGGGGAAACCTACCGACCCACTTGAAAAAAAAAGGAATCTATATCTTCTACGCCGTTGCCATTTGCCTAGCCGCTGGTTTTCTTGCGGGATTTGCCACCAAAAGCTCGGTAAATGATTGGTACCTCACCCTGAAAAAACCCGTCTTTACTCCCCCGGGTTGGCTTTTTGCCGAGGTTTGGATCAGCCTTTATGTGCTCATCGGCATTGCCGCCGGTATCGTTTGGGCCAGGGGCTTTTATCATCGTTGGGTCAAGAAAGCTTTGTACCTTTTTTGGTTCCAGTTACTGTTCAATGGCGCTTGGAGCATCGTTTTTTTTGGTCTCAAAGAACCCTTTTGGGCCCTTTTAGTAATCATTACCTTGCTAATATTGATAGTATTGACCATCCGCTGGTTCAAAGTAGTCAATAGATGGGCGGCGTTACTATTGGTGCCATATCTGCTCTGGGTCTGCTTTGCGGCTGTGCTCAATTATAAGATTTGGGAGATGAACTAAAAAAATTAAGGTTCAATCGCTACTTCGTAGCTGTTCAAGGTTCAAAGTGCCTAATCAGCAAATTTGAACCATGAACTTTCATCTTGCCATCTCCATTAGTTTCAGCATCGTTCGATAATTGCGTGTTGTTGCCTTGACTTTTAGCTTTCTCTCTATCAGATTGTTATTAAGCTTGGCATTACCATAACCATTTATGCAGAGCAGATAAACGCAATCTTTTGTAATTAAGCATTTTTCGTTTTGATAGACATCCGTTTGAAAAGCTTCAATATTTTCTGTGTTCGGTGCATTTTGAAGTAATACAAAATAGACTTGTTTGTTTTCTAAAGCTTCCGGGTTCGTATAAGGATTTTGTTGGATGATTTTCCCTAAGTCCGTTTTCGATTTCACCAAAACGGGGACGTCAAAACCAAAAGAATCCTGTATGCGGCGGTTGATTTCCTTTTCCAAGGTTTCGGTATTCTTTTCAGCCGAAGTAAAGACCACATTACCACTTTGAATGTAGGTGGATACGTCTTTGTAATCCATCTTGTTCAACATATTGCGCAGCTCGGCCATCGGTATTTTCTTTTGTCCACTGACGTTGACGCCCCGTAATAATGCGATGTAGATGTTCATACAACCTCAATTTAAATCCCAATAAATATACTGGATATAATTATGATATGGGATAAATTCCCAATAGGGCAAGTTTCAATATAAATATTTAATCCTACTTTTAAAGTATGAAATATATAATTGTATTCTTACTTTTCTTGTGCGTAACGGCTTGCGGGAGAAAATCGGACGAAAAAAAGGAGCTTTCTTTGGATAAAAGTCCGAATATCGTACTAATCGTAGTCGACGACCAAGGCTATGCGGATTTCGAGCCCTTTGAAAACCATGATCGCGAAATTTCTACGCCCAATATGGCAAGATTGGCTCAAACGGGAATGATCTTTACCCAGGCCTACGTTACGGCACCCGTTTGCAGTCCGTCGCGTGCTGGATTGATTACCGGAAAAAACCAGTTCCGTTGGGACGGTCCCGCCAGTTGGGGCCCCGGCCTGCCCGATAGTGTAAAGACCATTCCCGAGTATTTAAAGGAAGTCGGTTACATTACGTCCCGAATCGGCAAAAACGATTTAGGGCAAAATTTCCATAAAAAAGATGTCCGAGAATACCCGCTAAACCACGGTTACGACGAGTTTTTGGGTTTTAGTGCTCATGCTCATGACTATTGGCTCAGTTCAAATGAAATTCGGGAACGTACCCCGGATCCCTACAGTACTAGCGCACTTTTGGGACCCTTGATGCACAATATGGGAGAGAAAAGCTATGAAGAAGGCTACCTCACCGATATTTTAACCGATGAGGCCATTGATTTCGTCAAACGACAAAAGGATACAACTTTCTTTCTTACCCTATCCTACAATGCAGTGCACCATTTGATCCATGAGGTACCCCAAAAATATCTGGACAAGTACGACGTAAAACCAATACCGAACTACGACCCCGACAGTCTGGTGGCCTACGGGAAGCACGAACCCGGCTCTTATACGGCCTACTACGACAAATATTCGCGGCTCGGCGACATTGGTCAAGAAGACATGCGTAAATACTACAAGGCCAACCTCAACAGTTTGGATGATAATATCGGCCGTTTCCTCGATGCGTTGGCGGCCGAAAACTTATATATGGAAACCATGGTCATCTTCATTTCCGACAATGGTGGGTCACCTTTGACGGGGGCCAACAACACGCCCTTGACCGGAGGAAAATATTCGTTGTGGGAAGGCGGTATACGGGTACCTATGGCCCTTAGCTGGCCAGGGAAAGTCGATGCGGGAACGGTCGAAAAGCGCTATGTTTCGGCAACCGACATTCTCCCTACAATCGCTGGAGCGGCCAAGATTGCACTTGAGGACAAAACCTTGGACGGAAGGTCGCTCCTCGACCCTGACCCGAACCGACTGCTGGTCTGGAAGTGGCAGAAAACCTGGGCGGTACGCCAAGGAGACTGGAAACTGACCAACGCCAACGAAAACCATTGGAAAAGCGAACCCTCGGCACAATATATAAAACCTATCTCCGACGACCTCACACTGAAACTGTTCAATGTTGAGAAAGATCCTGGTGAAAGAATCAATTTGGCGGAGCAAAACCCTGAAAAAGTCAAAGAATTGCAGATGGCCTATGAAGACTGGTACGATAAGAACTCGGGAAAATATTAGCGGATGTGTCCGCATTTCGGTAATTTTTAGAGATTGCTTGAAAATAACACAAACTAAAAATCAAGGATTTATCCTGCACACATGAGGTGCCTATCAAACTATATACTATGAAATCATCCTTACATTTCTTCAAAATGATGGTTTTCGGGTCTGTATTTTTAATGGGCAGCTATGCACAGCACCTTTTGGGCCAAGAGACTCCTCCTATACTAAATTTCCCACCCAGTACGTATGGTGCGGAAAACCAAAATTGGGATTTTGCCCAAGATAAAGACCAAAACATCTATGTGGCCAACAACGCAGGGCTTTTAGAATACAATGGCGCAAAATGGACGCTATATCCCTCTCCGAACAATACGATTATACGTTCGGTTGCCGCTGTCGACGAAATCATCTACACCGGATGTTTTATGGAGTTCGGCTTTTGGAAAAGAAACCCGTTTGGGAAACTGGGGTATACATCCATTTCCGAAAAAATACATTCGCAACTAATACAGGACGAGCATTTTTGGAATATTGAAAGCTATGGCCATTGGGTCTTGTTCCAATCCTACAGTAGAATTTATATTTACGACACCGTTAGCAAGGAAGTCGATTTTCTAACCGACAAGGATAATTACTACCGAATTTTCAAGGTCAATAACGTAATCTATGTCTATAAACGAAAAGGAAATATTTATAAAATAGAAGGAGGAAAGGAAAAACTATTCGTAGAAATACCGTCCGACCTGAATATCGACTTGTTGTTGAATATTTTTGGCGATGAAAACGGACTGACTCTTTTGACCCGAAATCAGGGGCTCTTCAAAGTCGAAGAAGGGAAGGTCTCAAAATGGGACATGCCTTCCGCCAAAGTATTGGCCTCAAAAAAAATATTTGGCGGCATCCGGCTTCGCGACAAAAGTTTTCTTTTAGGCACCATTTCCGAAGGAATAATCCATCTTGACCCACAGGGTAATATCATTAACACCGTCAACCAGACCAACGGATTGAGCAACAACACCGTTCTCGACCTGTTCGAAGACCGAAAGGGCAATGTATGGGCCGCTTTGGACAATGGGGTGGACTGTCTTAACATGTCGTCCTACATCCGAGAATACAATAATTTACAGGGCACTATCGGTACGGTCTACGCCTCTATAGTCCATAACGGCGAACTCTTTCTGGGCACGAATCAGGGGCTTTTTCATAAACCGCTACAATCGAACCAAGACCTAGAGCTTGTAGACGGCACCGCAGGCCAAGTATGGGCACTGTTCGTTCAGGGAGACGATCTTTTATGCGGCCACACAACGGGAACGTTTTTGATAGCCGACAACAAGGCAACATGGGTCTCTTCTTTAGATGGCACATGGGGGTTCAGAAACATACCTGATCGGCCCAATTGGCTGTTACAGGGAAATTATGGCGGAATGAGTATTTTGGAAAAGGAAAACGGCCATTGGAAGTTGAGGAACAAAATAAAGGGTTTTGAGATTTCAGCACGGTTTTTTGAGATTTTGAACAATCGTGAAATTTGGGTAAACCACGATTATAAAGGCGTTTTCAAACTGAAACCTAACGAGGGTTTCAGTAGTTTTGAAGAGATAGAACTAGTTTTCAGCCTTCCCAAGGGCAAAGGTTCGTCTCTTCTCAAGGTTGAAGATGATCTGCTTTATGCCTATGAAAAAGGGATATTTAGGTATATGCCAAAAGAACGAAATTTTGTAAAGGATTCCTTATTGGGAAATCTAATTCCTTCAGATGAATATATATCCGGAAAACTGGTGTTTGACCAAAAGAAAAGGTTGTGGGCCTTTACCGAAAATGATATCGCATATGCCGAAGAAGGTCTTCTGGAGGGCAAAGCTATCATACGAAAGATTCCCATTCAAAATGATTGGAGAAAGACTACCGTGAGTTTTGAAAATATCGGTCTCCTTAACGATAACCAATACATAATCGGCAAAACCGATGGATATATTACGGTGGATCTCGATAAGCTGCCAAACAAAATGCACAAAATATATCTAAACGGTGTGGCAGTAAAAAACAGTGACACTTTGCAGGTAGCGGTTATTATCGACCGAGATGGTGATTTCAAATCCAAACAGCATTCCCTTACATTTAGCTATAGTGTACCACGGTATCAAAAATACGAAGACGTCCTGTTTCAATATCGGCTGAACGGACTCAATCAGGCGTGGAGTGAATGGAGCCAAACTTCTACGGCGACCTTTAGTAAATTGCCTTTTGGAAACTATACCTTCGAAGTACGCTCAAAAATCGGGGACCGTCTTTCCGAAAATATAGCTAATTACGCCTTTCAAATAGCCCGGCCCTTCTATCTGAGCAATCTAGCCGTTGCCGGTTACGCCCTGTTACTTTTATTGTTGGCTTTTATAACCCATAAATCGTATAACCGCTACTACAAAAAGCAACATCTGACGATGGTACTGGAGAACCAACGAAAGTTGGAACTGCAGCGGGTACATAACGAACAGGAAATCATGAAACTAAAGAACGAAAGACTGAACCAGGAAATCGAGAGCAAAAATCGTGAACTGGCCATTTCTACCATGAGCATGCTGACTCGGAACGAGGTTCTTAAAGGAGTAAAGAAGGAACTAAATATGAACGGTCCCAAGGACAACAAAACGGTCCTAAAACTGATCGACAAAAACCTGAACAGTTCTAAAGACTGGGACTTTTTCAAGGAAGCCTTCAACAATTCGGACAAAGATTTTTTAAAACGTATAAAACGAAAACATCCGAAACTTACCCATAACGACTTAAAGTTCTGTGCCTACCTTCGCTTGAATCTTTCGTCAAAGGAAATCGCCCCATTGTTGAACATCTCGGTAAAAAGTATAGAAGTAAGGCGGTATCGATTACGAAAAAAGATGGAACTTTCGCAAAACATTAACCTAACGGATTACATTTTGGATGTATAATGCGGACGATTCGTTTGCGTTTCGCACTACATCCCCACTACATTACCACTACAATTCATTTTTTTATCCGAATTCTCGATTTTTCAAAAAAAAAGCATCAGCGCTAGGTTTACCATAAAATAGAGCCTGACACCATTTTGCCCCTACGCTATCACCTCTCATTCACAATTGTATGCTTTTTGTAAGGGTCTTTTTTAGCGAATCTTTAGGACTAATTTTTAAATTGCATATATCGTTAAATTCTTACTATTTAATAAATAATAGCTTACGGATTTTTGCGGTCAGCCAATTCAGGTTAAAACAGCATTATGATGATAAGGTTACTCTTAAAAAGTAGAAGTGTATTCCCTTTACTGCTTACCCTTCTGTTCACAGCTGGTCTTTCCGCCCAAGACCAAAAAACCCTCAGCGGTACGATAAAAGATACTAACGGGGTGCCCTTATCCGGTGCATCCGTTGTCATAAAAGGTACAACTACCGGCACCTCGGCCGATTTCGATGGTAACTTTACTTTAGATGTACCTTCGGATGCAACCACTCTAGAAGTCTCCTACCTCGGCTTTCAGACCAAAGATGTTCCCATAACCGATACTACTATTGATGTGGTACTCCAAGAGGATGCCAGTCAATTAGACGAGGTCGTCGTCGTCGGCTATGGTACACAGAAAAAGAGCGATGTGGTGAACGCTGTCGCAGCAGCGGACATGGAAACCGCTGTTTTGACCCCCACATCGGATGTCAACGAGATGTTGAGAGGTAGGGTTGCGGGACTACAGGTCGATGTCGGCGGCGGTACCTTGAGACCCGGTGGAACCTCGGACATTATATTCAGGGGGCGCGGTTCAATCGAAGGAAGTGTAAATGCAATTTACGTGGTGGACGGTATCGTCAGAGACGGCGGAATAGATGATATTGACCAAGATGACATCGAATCTATCGAGTTTCTTAAGGATGCATCCGCCCAAGCGATATATGGGTCCAGGGGTGCTAATGGGGTGGTCCTGATAACGACAAAACGAGGAAAGGAAGGCAAAATAACGGTTAATTATCATGGTTTTATGACAACCAAATCCATCGAACGTAATTTCGATGTATACAGCGGACAGGAGTTTGCCCAATTGAGGAGGGAAGCGGTCAGGGCCAACATCGATGGTGATAATTACCCCATCGACTCGGACATCTTTTCGGAATTAGAACTGGCCTCCATAGCGAACAACGAATTCGTCGATTGGGAAAACGAGTTGATCAGAAGCGGTTATGTGAACAGCCAAGCGATTAGCATAAGTGGCGGTTCGGAATCTACCAAGGTTTTCGGTAGCATCAACTACTATAAGGAAGATGGTATCATACCAACCTCAAGTTATACCAGAAAAACGCTACGATTGAACGTGGACCAAAAAATTAGCGATAAACTATCGGTGAACTTCGATCTTAACCTTCTTAACGATGATACTCAGCTTGCAGCGAACGTCAATGTAATAACCTTTTCTCCACTTGGCAGGGCCTATGATGAAGATGGAAACGTCACCCAATTCCCCAGCGGGGAAGAATTGACCGCGGTCAATCCGATCTGGAACCTTCGGGAACAAGATAATGATGAGAAGGGAAATGACTATGTAATCAACGTAACCCCGATTTGGCAAATCACCGACAATCTTCAGTACCAACTAAAGACTAATCTTACCCGAAGAACTTCGGAGCGGGGGCAATACCAATCTTCGTTAAGTTCTGCCGGCGATGATGTAAATGGTAGAGCTAGAATCGATAATCGGTTGAGAGAGTCGTATCTAATCGAAAACATATTGACCTATGACAAGGCCTTTAACGAAAACAACCAACTTAACCTGACCTTGGTGCAATCATCCCAAGAAAATAAATTCAGCCGAACATTTACGGAGGGGCAGGGCTTTACCAATGAAAGTTTGGGATATGACGGTATTACGAATGCTGTTGGCAACGTAACCGTAGAACGAGAAAAAAACCTGCAAAGGCTGGCCTCTTTTATGGCCAGGGCACGTTACAATCTATTGGACCGATATTTGATCAGTGCTACCGCTAGGGCAGATGGGGCATCGGTCAACTCCGCGGATAACAAATGGAGCTTTAACCCAGCGGCATCCTTCGCATGGAAAATACATAATGAAGGGTTTTTAAAGAATATTACGTCGATTCAGCAATTAAAGTTCCGCGCCAGTTACGGAGCATTGGTAAATGATCTGGGCCGGGCCTATACATCCCTTTTTACCGCAGAGGGGGAAAATTATATCTTCGATAGCCAATCTGCATCGGGCTTTTCACCGTCCGTAATCCTTCCCAATACCGATTTACAATTCGAAAGGATAACCACTTTGAACCTGGGTCTCGATTTTTCAGTGTTCAGAAGGCTATTGGAGGGAAACATCGACTACTACGACGCAAGAACTACGGATTTATTATTGCGCCGGGGCGTGCCCTCGACGACCGGTTACCAATATACCTTTTTCAACGCCGGGGAGTTGCAGAACTCCGGTGTCGAACTCAGTTTGACTGCAAACCTCATCAATACCGAGAAGTTCAGGTGGTCAGTCTCGACCAATTGGTCGAACAATAAAAATAAAATACTGGAACTATACGATGATGGCGACGGAAACCCCATTACGGATGATGACACCTACGGCTATTACGTCGGTCAACCCGCCAGTGTCATTTACCAATATGAATTCAACGGCATCTGGCAGGTAGGAGATGATTTTGATAACGCGCCACAGGCGAACCCCGAATCGGCACTTCCCCAAGAAAACCTGAGGCCGGGCGACATCAAAATCAAAGATACCAACGGTGTCGATGATAATGGAAACGCAACGGGCGTCCCCGATGGTAGAATTACCCAAGAAGACCGCGTCTTTTCAGATCCCAACCCCGATTGGTTCGGTTCGTTCTCCACGACTGCGCAGTATAAGGGATTCGATCTCTTCGTGGATTTTTACGTTGTCGAGGGCGCTACGAAAACCAACCCGTTCTTATCCAGCTTTAACAATGGTGGCACACTTTCGGGAAAATTGAACGGGGTTAGTGTCGACTACTACACCCCCGAGAACCCATCGACGACCTTCCCAAGACCCAACTTCGATAGTGCACCGCTCTATCTGGGCGCTTTGGCCGTCAGGGATGCATCCTATGTCAGGTTGAGAACCGTTAGTTTGGGCTATACACTTTCCGACGACATTGTTTCCCGATTAAATCTCGAACAGATCAGATTTTATCTTACGGGATCAAACCTATTTACGGATACGTCTTATATAGGATATAGTCCCGAAGTAAATATTAGAAATACTTTCTCGAATGATGATACGGGGTATCCCGATGCCAGAAGTTTCACTTTAGGATTACGGGTAAATTTTTAAAAAAAATAAGCATGAAAACAAGATATTTAAGTAAAAAAATACGACAGAGTCTTATGCTATCAACGGTATTGTTCTTTGCGGTGTCGTGTGAGGACTATCTAGCGGAACAACCGAGTACTTTGATCGATTCTACCTATATCTACAACACGGAAGAAGGTTTGAAATCAGGAGTCATAAGTCTCTACAAATTCAATAGGGACCGCTATGACGACGGAACCGAAGATTTTATGGGCGGTGTTCTGATGTCTTCCAGAAGTGACCTGGCCTTTAGCAGATCGGGGTATACCGGACTCATGGGTCGATATCAGAGAGGTGTATCACCGGTGGATCAAGGAGCCGATTTTGTGTCCACCTTATTTTGGAAACATTTCTATAATATTACCAATAAAGCGACCGAAATCATAAACGCCGCCGAAGCCTTAGATAGTCTAGACGATGAGACCAAGAATCAGATTCTGTCCGAAGCACGATTTTTCAGGGCGAATTCTTATTTCTACCTGTACCGCATGTTCAATAACATATATGTGACAACGGAAACGGTTACGGTTGACAATGCTTTTGATGTGGTCAACGATCGATCGTCCGAAGAAGAAATCTTTGCTTTATTGAACTCCGATCTTGATTTTGCGATTGAAAATTTGGAGTGGAACGATACCTTCGGACGTGTGACCAAAGGCACTGCAAAACACGTAAAGGCAAAGGTGGCCATGTGGCAGGGTGATTGGGAAGAGGCCAGATCCCAAGCGGTTTCAGTGATAGAGGAAGGGCCGCATAGTTTGGTCGCCACAACAGCGGAGGTCTTTGCGGGCGATAGAAATAATTCGGAGGCCCTGTTCGTCGTGCAATCCGAAGATGGTCTTCTCGGCGGGGGAGACAATACGATGATCAATGCCAATTACGTGACCCAGTATTTTCAAATCGATGGTATCGAGGCCAATTTACCACAAGGCGGACGAGGATTTTCTCGGATATTGCCCAACCTTTACCTTTTGAATCTGTTAGCGGAGGACGAAAATGACACGCGAAACAATAATACCTACTTCAGGTTGAACTACTTCTATACCTCGGGGGATAACATTGATGAAGAAATCGATATTTATCAGCCTATTACCGATTTGGACAATCCTAGTGAAACCTATACCGACTACTACAAAAGACTACATCCATCCTGTATTAAATTTTCCCAAGAGGATGACAATCCGGAATCATATCTTCAGAGAAGTAATATAATGGTGTACCGATTGGCGGAGACCTATTTGATTGCTGCAGAAGCAATAATGCGGTCTACGGGCGACCCTCTCCCCTATATCAACGCGATTAGGGAAAGAGCGAACGCCGAACCGTTGACCACCGTAGACGAGCAGGCCATCTTGGACGAACGCGCCCGAGAACTTGCTTTTGAGGGACAACGTTGGTTTACACTGAAAAGAATGGGGCAGGATGTCATCGATAGACAGATTACGAACTATGCCGGTGACGGTGAGTTCTTTCCCAATAATTTAGGGGAAAAAGACCCTCGTACGAATTGGCGACCTTATTTTATCAACTTTCCTATTGCTCAAATAGACTTAGATTTGTTGGGTGCAGGCTATCCTCAAAATGATGGATACAATTAAAATTGCTAACTTTAACATAGAAATTTATACGATGCGCCTAATTTTCATAACCATAACATCTATGCTCATCTGTTCCTGTGTTTCGACCAACAAAACGTCCAGCTTCGCCAAAAACGTCGTAGTTGCCCACCGAGGTGCTTGGAAGGCCGAGGGACTTCCCGAAAATTCCATCGCGTCGTTGAAACACGCCATTGCGTTAAAATGTACCGGCTCGGAATTCGATGTGCAGATGACGGCAGATAATATCCTTGTAGTCAACCACGATGCGCACTATGAAAACATGTTGATAGCGGAAACTTCCTTTGCCGATCTGGCCGCCCATAAACTTTCCAATGGCGAAACACTGCCTACGCTCCGAGAATATATCTTGGCGGGGCTGGAAAATAACTCCTCGACACGATTGGTCTGTGAAATAAAGCCTGCTGAAAGCGTAGAGCGCGGTCAACAGATGGCCGAAAAAACTGTGCAGCTGGTCAAAGAGCTGAATGCCGAGGACATGACGGTCTATATCAGTTTTGGATACGAGATCCTGAAAAAAATAAAGGAACTGAATCCAAAGGCACATACGCAATATCTTGAAGCAAGCAAATCGCCCGAGGAGCTGAAAGCCGATGGCATCGATGGCGCCGATTATCATTTTAAGGCATTCAAAAAACATCCGGAATGGATCAAAAGCGCCAAAAAAATTGGTATCACCCTGAATGCCTGGACCGTAAATGACTCTGCAGATATGGATTGGCTACTTGATGAAAATTTTGACTTCATTACCACTAACGAACCGGAACTGTTGTTGGAGAAAATAAAAACACGATAAGAACGCGATGCTTCGCCTCCCTATGACCGGAATTGACATCCCCTAGACATGAATATATATATCCTGCTGTCCTTTGTACTCTTTCTATCAACATCCTGCAACGACGATAAAAAAATGCAGGAAACCGAGTCCACGGAACAAGAAGCAACCGAAAAAACCTATCAACTGGTCTGGCAAGACGAATTCGATGCTACCGGAAAACCCGATACCGCCAAATGGGGCTACGAATACGGACAAATCAGAAACCAAGAGGCCCAGTACTACACCGACAGCCTTAAAAATGCCCGTATCGAAAAAGGCCATCTTATCTTGGAAGCACATAAAGAGCAAATAGACGCCGCCGCCTACACTTCCGCAAGTATTACCACAAAGGAAATCGCCGAATGGACCTACGGCAAGATCGAGGTCAGTGCAAAGCTTCCAAAAGGCAAGGGCATGTGGCCCGCTATTTGGATGTTGAGCGCAAACTGGGAAGAAGTCGGATGGCCCAAAAGTGGCGAAATCGACATTATGGAACACGTCGGTTTTGAAAAAGATACGATTTACGGTACCGTACACACCGAAGCCTACAACCATACCAAGGGTACGGAAAAGGGTGGCAGCACGTTTATCACCGACCCCTATTCCGAATTTCACACCTATTCGGTAGAATGGACCCCCGAAAAAATCAATTTCCTTTTGGACGGCGAGGTGTATCAACAATTCGTAAACGAACACAAAACCACAGACGAATGGCCTTTCGACCAGCCGTTTCACCTCAAACTGAACATTGCCGTAGGCGGAACCTGGGGCGGATTAAAAGGAATCGACGATAGCATTTTTCCGCAGCAAATGGTTGTTGATTATGTGAGGGTATTTCAGCTGCAGTAGATGTTTCACTGCAAACTGCAACTGCTTACTCCCCTGCAATTGCCTGCGCAGCAATATACCCGCCCGTCCACGCATTCTGAAAATTGAATCCGCCTGTGATCGCATCTACATCGATTACTTCCCCGGCAAAATAGAAATCGGGCAATATTTTGCTGCCCATAGTCTTGAAATCGATTTCCTTGAGATTCACGCCGCCTGCGGTGACAAACTCTTCCTTAAACGTACTTTTGCCATCGACTAGAAATTCACATTGGGTAAGCTGATGTGCGAGATTTTCTAAATGTGTCTTGGTTACATCTGCCCACTTCTCGGTCTCTTCAATGCCGGATGCCCTTACAAGATTCGTCCATAAACGCCTCGGTACATCGACCGCCTTGGTGCGCAAAACGGTCTTTTTAGCCTCGATTTCCTTGATTTGCATAAACAGACCGATGAGGCCCTCAACACTATATTCCGGCAACCAGTTGATCCGTATCCAGAACCGGTATTTCATCTCGTTCAACAGTTTGGCTCCCCAGGCGGAAAGCTTTAAAATGGCCGGTCCGCTCATGCCCCAATGCGTAATCATCAAGGGACCTTCGGAAGTCATTAAGGGTTTTTCCGTTTCTCGGCTCCGGAGCTTTATGGTGATTTTAGGATTAAATAGCCGCTGTTCAAGTACATCGACCTCTGCGTGGGTACTTACACCTTGAATTCCCTTTATGCGCTTGTCCTTAATATTAAAGGTGAACAACGAGGGTACTGCTGGCACAAGGGTATGGCCCAATTTTTTCAGCAGGTTCCATATTTTAGGATTACTTCCAGTGGCAACTACTATTTTTTTGGCGTGGTAGGTGTGTTTTATTGATACTACCTCCCATTCAATGCCACGGCGGATGTCAACAACGGCACTGTGCCGTAAAATTCGGATGCCCAATCGGTCGGCCTCGTTTAAAAAACAATCGATGATGGTCTGTGAAGAATCGGAAACAGGAAACATGCGTCCGTCGGATTCGATTTTCAGGGGAATGCCCCTTTTCTCAAAAAAGGCCATCGTATCGCCACTACAATAGGTATGAAATGGCCCCAGCAGTTCTTTTTCGCCCCTGGGATAATTTTTGACCAGTTCGCCTGGGTTGAATTCGGCATGGGTAACATTGCAACGTCCTCCCCCGGAAACCTTGACCTTGCCCAACACTTCCTTACCACGCTCAAGAATAGCAATTTTCAAATCAGGTCGGGCTTCGGCGATGTGGATTGCGGAGTAAAATCCCGCTGCGCCGCCACCAATAACTATGACATCGTACATTACTTGACCTTAAAAATAAACGATTCTAACGGATTAATATCGACCCGGACTTCTCCCCGACCGTTATGGACTTTCAAGGTATGTTCGCTTCCATATAAGACATCTTTGATCTGATGGTTTCCTTCGGATAGCTTCCATTTTTGCACGATATCTTCTGGAAGTTTCAATTCGAACCCGAAGTGGTCGTTGGCATTGAAATTGGATACTACGATTAATTTTTCTTTATCGGACCATCGCACATACGAAAGTACGTGGTAATTGTACCATAGTGTGTGGTCCCGATTATAAAAATGGATGTCTTGATATTCGTCCATCAGGGCATCGCTTTGCAAAGTAAAATTCAGTAGGCGTTTGTAGAAGTCCCACAATTGAGATTCTTCCTTCGACAATTGTCCGCCATCGTATTTCTTGTCATTGAGCCATCGCTGATGATGCGGCACCCCGATGTAGTCGAAGATGGATGTCCGGTTGGGACTCCCAAAACCAGCGTTTTCGGCTCCGGGTTCGCCGACTTCCTGTCCGAAATAGATCATGACGGGTGCCGTGGTCATGGTGGCCGAAACAACCATAGCAGGTTTGCCAATTTCAGCCTTGCCCACAAATTCAGGACTGGCAATACGCACCTCATCGTGATTTTCTAGAAAATGTAATAGATGATGTTCAATATCCTGTGTCCCCTTTTTCACTATAGAGATGTGATCCGTCCACCCATCGCCTTGCATGATATTTTTTAAGGAATCGTACATTTCGACCTTGTCGTAGAGGTAGTCCATTTTTCCCCGTTGGATATAGTTGCGATATTCATTTGGGTTATAGACTTCGGCCAACAGAAAGACCTCCGAATTTTTCATCTTGATGTGGGAATTCATATAGCTCCAAAATTCTACCGGCACCATTTCGGCCATGTCATACCGGAAACCGTCGACACCCATGTCGAGCCAATAAAGCGCGATATCCTTGAACTTCACCCACGAATCGGGTACATTCTTATCCTTCCAAAACTCATAATGGGCTGTATAATCCTTCGACTCAAAACCATCGGGAAGCGTATCGAAATCGTATGAACCGTCTGGCCGAACGCCATAATTGATCTTTACGGTTTCATACCAGTCGTTAAAATCCGGCTTTGCCATGCGGGAGCCGTTTCCGGTCCACTTAGCAGGGTTTTCGTCGAATTTTCCGTCCGCCATAGGATGATTTTTCCCGCCCAAAGGCAAATAGCCGTCCCGCCAATCCGGCACTTGAAAAGCTTCGTTAGGGATGTAGTAAAAATTATTGTCCCGGGCATATTCCACCGAAGTGTCATCGGAAGCCCCGAAAGGTTCTTGGCCCTCGGGAGTAGATTTGCCTTCGTAATTACGTGCCACATGGTTCGGTACGATATCGATGAGCAATTTGAGCTTCGCTTTATGGGTGCGGTCGATAAGGGCCTTGAACTCTTCTAGCCTATTTTCAGGATTCTCTGCCAAATCGGGATTCACGTTGTAATAATCCTTGACTGCATAAGGCGATCCCGCCCTACCCTTCACGACATCGGGGTCGTCATTCGATATGCCTAAGCCAGTGTAATCGTTGATTACGGCATGATGCGGCACCCCGGTGTACCATATATAGGTAACGCCCAAATCTTTGATTTCCTGCAAGGCTTTGTCCGGAAAATCGGAAAATTTGCCGACGCCATTTTCTTCGATTGTCCCCCACGCTTTATTAGTGGTGTTGGTGTTTCCAAAGAGTCTTGTGAAGACTTGGTATACTACTTGTTTTTTTGTCATACGTTTTTTGTCATTCCAGCGAAAGCGGGAATCCGTTTCTTTTTTTTTTGGCACCCCTCTTGAGATCAAGAGGGGTGGCGGCTTTGCCGACGGGGAGTTTGATCCGCACTTGCTAAGGCACCCTACTTAACGTACTTCATGCACCTAGTGAAAAGAGCGTGTGTACGTTAGCTAGTTTGCGGAATCCCTCCGTCAGCAAAGCTGCCACCTCCCTTTGAAAAAAAGGGAGGAGCCCCTACCCTTACCCCTTCGTTCTTATGTATTCAATCTTGATTCGGTCTTATCTCAATCTTCAACCACAATAACCTCCCCAGGCTTCAACACCATCCTTTCCCCATTGACTCGAATCGACATTTCATCTTTACCACCGAGCGAAAATTCTGTTTTTCCTTTTTGAACGATCACCTTTACAATACGGTTCCTGAAATTGATCTTAAAGGAATACGATTTCCATTGCTCGGGAATCCGCGGTGTAAAGGATAACTTATCATCTACGATCCGCATACCACCAAAGCCTTCGACAATACTCATCCAAGTGCCCGCCATGGAGGTGATGTGCAAACCTTCCTCGACTTCTTTGTTATAATCGTCGAGATCTAAACGTGAAGTCCGTAAGTAAAAGTCATATGCCTGCTCCATCCGATTAAGCTTGGCAGCCTGAACAGCATGTACGCAAGGAGATAGCGAAGATTCATGCACCGTAAAGGGCTCATAAAAATCGAAATGTCTTTCCAGTTCTTCTGTTCTAAAATGATCCTCAAAGAAATAGAATCCCTGTAAGACATCGGCTTGTTTGATATAGGGCGAACGCAAAATCCGGTCCCAACTCCATTTTTGGTTAATGGGTCGCTGTGCTTTGGGCAGCTTTTCGACGGTTATCAATTCCTTGTCCAAAAATCCATCCTGTTGCAAAAATACCTGATGTTCTTCGGAATAGGGAAAATACATATTGCCCGCCACCTTTTGCCACAGCGCGGTTTCTTCATCGGTCAAACGGGTCTTTCCGACGACGCGCTTATAATCCTCCTGAAAACCGTCCTTGACCTTCGTTAGCTGTTGCAGGGCATAGTCGATACACCACTTGCCGATATAATTGGTGTACCAGTTATTGTTGACGTTGTTCTCATACTCATTGGGCCCTGTAACACCCAAGATGACATATTTGCCCTTGGGTTCGGAAAAGTTGGCCCGTTGGTGCCAAAACCGGGCGATAGCGATGAGCACTTCCAATCCCATTTCGGGAATATAGGAGTAGTCGCCGGTATACCGAAAGTAATTGAAAATGGCAAAGGCAATAGCCCCGTTGCGGTGGATTTCTTCAAAAGTGATCTCCCATTCGTTATGGCTTTCCTCCCCGTTCATGGTCACCATGGGATACAAGGCCGCCCCGTTTGAAAAGCCCAGTTTTTGAGCATTCTCGATAGCCTTTTCCAAATGGTTATACCGATATTTTAAGAGGCTGCGGGCCACTTTTTGGTTCTTGGTCGCCATATAAAAAGGAATGCAGTAAGCCTCGGTATCCCAATAGGTACTACCCCCGTATTTTTCGCCGGTAAAGCCCTTGGGGCCGATATTCAAGCGAGAATCTTTGCCCAAATAGGTCTGGTTCAATTGGAAGATATTAAAGCGGATGCCCTGCTGCGCCTTAATATCGCCTTCAATCGTAATATCGGCCATTTCCCAAATTTTGGCCCAGGCCTGCTTTTGTTGTTTCATAAGGGATTCAAAGCCCAGATCGACCGCCTTTTTCAGGGATTTTTTCGCCGCATCGACCAATTTGGATGCCTTATGGTTTCGGGAAACCGTATAACCCCCGAACTTATGCAAGGCCAGCTTTTCACCCTTCTTAACGTTTTGTACAAATTCATGGCCGACTTTCAGTTCTTTTTTTTCTTCGGATGGATGATTGTTCAGATGCTGCCCATCCAAAAACAAATGCGATTCCATAAACGTGCAGACCTGAAAGTTGGTCTTGAGGGTATGGGATTCGATAAAAGCCTGATTTTCTTTGGATGTTATCTCGGTCGTCTCCCAAAATTTATCGTCCCAATTAGTGTCCTCATTGGTGATACCGCTATCTAAATACGGGTGGAATTCCATTTCCACATCGGCATCCATAGGCATAATTTCATAGCGTATCGCACCGACCTCATCAAGATCAAGGCTCAAAAACCGAATGATATTCACTTGTATACTCACGTCGTTCGGTAAAGTAGCCGTAAAAGAACGGCTGTACCATCCTTCTTTCATATTAAACTCTCGCCGGAAATTTTTCACTTTTTTGCAGGTATTCAGGTCCAGGTTTTCCCCGTCAACCGATACATCGATACCGATCCAGTTCGGTGCGTTCAAAACCTTGGCAAAATGTTCTGGGTAGCCGTTCTTCCACCAGCCGACACGCGTTTTGTCGGGATAGTAGACCCCTGCGATATAACTCCCCTGAAACGTTTCTCCAGAATAGCTTTCTTCAAAATTGGCACGCTGGCCCATGTGGCCGTTGCCATGACTGAAAATACTTTCTGAGGATTTTACGCGATCTTTGTCGAAGCCTTCTTCGATGATGGACCAAGGGTCAGGTTTTAGGTAATCATGCATATTGAGATGTTGTTTCGTTTGTTGTTCGCCGCCTACTGCTACTTCATCAATCCCTCTAAAAATTCAAGACTAATTTCCGTAAAATCCTTGAAAACATAATCCGCTTCCGAAAGGGTTTTGGCATCGCCGATACCGATACTAGTCATTCCAGCGTTATTGGCCGCTTCGATGCCAGCTACGGCATCCTCAAAAACAATACAATTTTCGGGTTTCGTATCCATTTTTTTGGCAGCGATCAGAAATACTTCCGGATCCGGTTTGGCTTTGGCTACATCGGTCCCATCAACTATGACATCAAAATAAGGCAATAGCTTCACCTTTTCCAAAATCGGCTTGGCATTTTTGCTTGCCGAACCAAGGGCAAGGGGTACTTTTTTATCCTTTAGATAATTCAAAATCTTCTTCACATCAGGCAAGATTTCGGATTCGTCCATATCTTCGATGTAGGACAGGTAGTCCTCGTTCTTTTCGACCATCCACCGATCGAACTGTTCTTGGGAGGCCTCTACATTACCGATATCCAACAAAATCTCCAAACAACGCTTTCGGCTTACACCCTTAAAAAGCTCGTTCTGTTCTTTGGTAAATTCAAAACCGAGTTCGTTCGCTAGTTTTTTCCATGCGAGATAATGATATTTGGCGGTATCGACGATGACGCCGTCGAGGTCGAAGATACAAGGTTTAATAGTTAAGGTTTCGGGTTTCATGAAAAACAAGTTCAAGTTCAAGTATCAAATTCAATGATAGCTTATTTTTTGTTTTTAATAATTGTGGCTAAAATTTTAATTAACTGCTCTACCTCATCTAACAGTTCGCGTATTTTGGATGGATTACCGTAATTAACCTTTTTCAAAATCTTCAAATTCACCCTCGATTCCTTAAGCTCTTTTAAGCTTATACCCGCTTTATTGACATAATCCCTGTCGGAATTTGTCCCCTGTGCTTCCCCGAAATTCAGCGCGGCACTACCTCCAGATCGCATTAATTGATTGCCATAAAATTGTCCTGTCATATCAACTGGCAATTCTGTGCAAAACAATATAATGTTTGCAGCAAATTCGACCAACCTATCTTCTAAATCATACTTTTTGTGTCCCATATAATTTTTTGAACTTGATACTTGCACTTGAACTTAATTCACAGTAGATTCCCTTTCAATTATAGTCGCTTCAACAATTTCCGTCCGGAAAGGTTTCTCGTCGCCGATTTCCGCTTCGATACGTTCGATCAGCATTTGGGCGGCAATTTCACCCATACGTTCACCGTGTTGCGCCACGGTGGTGAGGGTCGGACTGGCGTATTTTGAGAGCATACCGTCTGTAAAGCCGATAAAGGCGATATCATCGGGAATTTTCATGCCCATTTTTTGAACAACGGCCATACATTGGATCGCGAAAATTTCGTTGACACACAATACAGCATCTATTTTACCCGGACTAAAGAATTTTTCTATTTCCTGATCCTTGACATCCCGATAGGGCAGGGTAAGTTTTAATTCGGGGGAAACGACGAAGCCAGCTTCCGTTAGTGCCTGTTCGTAGCCCTCCGCCCGTTTTTCGCTCACATTGAAATAGCTTTCGGTGGTTACCAAAGCAATGTTTTTCCGTCCATCGGCCATTAGTTTGTTGACCGCTTGATAGGCAATTTCCTTATCGTTCAAAACTACCTTGTCGCAGGGCACCTTGTCATCTACCCGGTCGAAGAGTACTAAGGGAATGCCCTGTTCGGTAACTCCCAAAAGATGGTTGAAATCCATTTTTTGTTGGGTCTCCGCCGATAGCGACATAATAAATCCGTCGATACTGCCATGAGCGAGCATTTCCATATTGATAACCTCTTTATCGAAAGATTCGTCCGAAATGCAAACGATTACATTATAGCCTTTTTCGTTGGCATACATTTCTATGCCTCGAAAAACCGTAGTAAAAAAATGGTGGACAATATCGGGAATAACAACCCCGATATTCTTGGTGCGCTTGTTCTTAAGGCTCAGCGCAATATTATTGGGCCTATAATTATATAATTTGGCAAAGGCCTGCACCTTTTCTTTGGTGTCGCGACCAATTTCCTCACTATTTTTAAGTGCCTTGGAAACTGTAGAAATGGAGACTTCAAGTTCGCGGGCGATGTCTTTAAGAGTTATATTTCTTTTCAAAACAGGTTTTGTGTTATTGGCATCGAAAATTAAGGTTTAAAAACAGGAAAAGCTGCAATCCTCAATTTTTTAACAAAACATCGAACCGGACAGTAAATAAAGGGAACAATCACGGATAACCTAAAAAAGAAGTATCTTTGAACAACTTGAATTTTCCTTATTTTATTGCTTTTAAATTCTGGATAGCATATCTAGACCGGTATTTCATTGAGATTGACTCGTAGTATAGAAAGTTATTAACACGAAACCGTTTTCGTAGAATCTTAATGACCAAATAATCAGCATTTAACATTTTTTTTACATACGTTTAACCTTTAATTTAACAATTAACTCAACTCAAAAACAACGTTTATGAAGATTACATTAATTAGGAACCTGATGATGTTCGGCTCATTTTTGTGCTTCGCATTCACTCAGGCCCAAGAGGTATCGGGAACGGTTTCCGATGCCAGCGGCCCTCTTCCGGGTGCCAGTGTCGTAGTTAAAGGCACCACCACGGGCGCACAGACCGATTTCGACGGAAAATACACCTTAAATGAAGTCCCTGAAGATGCCACACTGGTGTTCAGCTATATAGGTTATGCAAATCAAGAAAAAGCTGTAAATGGTCAAACGACTGTTGACGTAACACTTCTAGAAGATGCGCAGGCGTTGGACGAGGTTGTGATTATTGGTTACGGTACTACTACGGTAAAAGATGCGACCGGTTCGGTAGCCTCCGTTACTTCAGAAGATTTTAACCAAGGGGTGATATCATCCCCGGAACAATTAATACAAGGTAAGACCGCAGGTGTACAGATATCCCAAGGTAGTGGGGAGCCGGGTGCCGGTGTCGCTATACGGATTCGGGGTACTTCTTCGGTGCGTTCGAATAACAATCCACTTTTTGTGGTCGATGGTGTTCCGCTTCCTTCGGGAGATAGTTCGTCTGAGGGTACGGATATCGGTGTCGGAACAAGCTCCGCAAGAAACCCGCTGAGTTTTTTGAACCCCAGTGACATTGAAAGCATGAGTATCCTCAA
>RCMY010000419.1_pt1 | contig 56798 bp, 43 predicted proteins | sample 2041341 | NCBI WGS metagenome assembly RCMY01 (sample SAMN09708234, study PRJNA481090) | Marine sediment metagenome, whole genome shotgun sequencing project.
CCGGAGCCGGCGTTGAACCCGAACCAGCCGAACCACAGGATGCCCGTACCGAGCACGGTGAGCGGCAGGTTGTGCGGCGGCATCGGGACGTCGCCGTGTCCTCTACGGTTGCCGACCACGAGGACGACGGCGAGTGCCGCGACGCCGGCGCTGATGTGGATGGCGGTACCGCCGGCGAAGTCGAGGGCGCCCATGTCGAGGAGCCAACCGTTGAACACCCACTTGGCGCCAGGGATGTACACGAGCAACGACCAGAACCCGATCAGGACGGCGTACGAGCCGAACTTCAATCGGTCGGCGGTCGCACCGGTGATCAAGGCCGGGGTGATGACGGCGAACATCATCTGGAAGGCGACGAAGGCCATGCCGGGGATGTCGCCGTCGAGGTCGGTGACGTCGGCGAGGAACAGAAAGTCGAAGTTGCCGATCCAACCGTTCCCGCTGTCACCGAAGACGAGGGAGAACCCGACGATCGCCCAGATCGTCGACACGAGACCGATGGCGAACACGTTCTGCATCAACATGCCCAGCACGTTCTTGGAGCGGACCATGCCGCCGTAGAAGAAGGCCAGGCCTGGCGTCATGAAGAGGACGAGCGCGGCGGAGATCAGTACCCATGCGGTATGACCGGAGTCGAGAGCGAACATGTCGGTGGAAGGTAGGTACTCGAACCCCTTGCTCTCCAGGACGAAACAGGATGTTCACATTGGTGAAACCTCAGGTGGCCCGAACCGGCCTTGTGCCGTGCTGTGGCGCGAGCATCGGGGTGCTCGGGCGACATCGCAGGCCGCCGAAAACCGAACGATTCCCCGAGCGTTGGGCTCGGGGAATCGTCGAGCGAGTCGCGGCGTTGCGAATCGCTGACCTGTGCTTCGCCCGCCCGGTCCCTGGGAGATCCCGGATGGAAGAGGTCAGAGAGGAACGAGCCGAACCTTCAGCGATGGTGGTCAGACGGCGTCGCTGCCCTCTTCGCCCGTACGGATGCGCACGATCCGATCGACGTCGGTGACCCAGATCTTGCCGTCACCGATCTTGCCGGTCGCAGCCGAGCTGGTGATCGCGTCGACCACGGCGTCGACGGCGTCGTCGTCGACGACGATCACCACCTGGACTTTGGGGACGAAGTCGATCTTGTACTCCGCTCCCCGGTAGGTCTCGGTGTGTCCGCCCTGGCGGCCGAAGCCGCGGACTTCGCTCACCGTGATGCCACCGGATCCTGCGGCCTTGAGTGCGTCTTTGACGTCATCGAGCTTGAACGGCTTGATGACTGCAGTCACGAGTTTCATGTTGATCTCTCTCTCTTTCAATCAGTCAGTCAGACGTTCAGCTGGTTGCCGAAGCGGGTGCGGATGTCACGGTGTCGGGGGCGTAGCCCTGCATGCCGTGCTCGAGGAAGTCGAGGCCTTCGATCTCCTCTTCGGCGGTGACCCGCAGGCCGATCGTGGCCTTGAGGATTGCGAACAGGACGCCGGTGGTCACCGTCACCCAGACGCCGATGATCAGGATCATCAGTGCCTGGATGCCGAGCTGATCGAAGCCGCCTCCATAGAACAGTCCGGCATCTTCGCGACCGAGGAACGCATCGTCGTACGTGGCGAAAAGGCCGATGGAGAGCACGCCCCACATGCCGCACACGCCATGGACGCTGACTGCGCCGACGGGGTCGTCGATCTTGATCTTGTCGAAGAACAGCACCGAGAAGACGACGAGCACACCGGCGACTGCGCCGATCACCATCGACATGATCGGCGTGACTGCACCACATGGACCGGTGATCGCCACGAGGCCGGCGAGGACACCGTTGCCGATCATCGCCAAGTCCGGCTTACCGGCGACCAGCCAGATCGTGATGGTGGTCACGAGTGCCGCGGCAACTGCGGCGATCATCGTGTTGACCGCCACGGTACTGACGAACTCGTCGGCGAGCAGCTCCGAGCCGGGGTTGAAGCCGAACCAGCCGACCCACAGGATGAAGACACCGAGGATCACGAACGGGATGTTGTGGCCGGGGATGGCTCGGGGGGTGCCGTCAGCGGCGTACTTGCCGATGCGTGGGCCGAGGAAGTAGGCGCCCATCAGTGCAGCGATGCCGCCGGTCATGTGGACGATGCCCGAGCCTGCGAAGTCGGAGAATCGAGCGGTGATCTCCTCACCGGCTTCATCGACGCCGACGGACCAACCGATGTCGGCGATCAGACCGCCGCCCCACGTCCAGTGCACGACAATCGGGTAGATGACTGCGCACATGACCGTCGAGAAGATCAGGTACGACGAGAACTTGGTTCGCTCGGCCATGGCTCCAGAGGCGATGGTGACTGCGGTTGCTGCGAAGACCGCCTGGAAGAAGAACGTCGTCGCGACGCTCAGTCCACCTTCGGGAATGGCGGCGAGGTCAGCGCCGGTCAGGAAGTACTCGCCGGAGCCGATGAACCAACCGCCGCCACTGCCGAAGGCGAAGGCGTATCCGACGGCGAAGAAGGCGAGGATGCCGACGACGGCGTCCGACATGTTCTTCGCGAAGATGTTGACGACGTTCTTCGCTCGGGTCAGTCCGGCTTCGACGAGTGCGAAGCCTGCCTGCATGAAGAAGACCAGGACGCCGGCGATGAACACCCAGATGTTGTTCAGGTAGTCCTGGGTGGTCGGCACGTACTCCTGGGCGAAGCCGATCGACGGGGTGAGGGCCAAGACGGCGACGACGCCGCCAAGGCCAGAGATGATTCGAAGCGCTCTATTGCGCACAGGGTCCTCCAAAGGATGGGTGGGAATACGAGTGTGAAAGTTGCTGAACGGTGAGGAATTGCTTGGAGAATCCAGTGGCGCCGTTGCCGTCCGGATTGCGAGGCGCAAGCTACGGAGGCCGGGTTGCCAGCTCGTCGCCGCAGTGTTTCGAGCGCGTGAATTGGTCAGCAGCGCTGTCGAGAGTTCTCCGTCCGGCCCTCGGCGGGCGGTCGTCAGGCGACCGACGGGTCGCCAGGCGACCGACGGGTGGTCAGGCGAGTTCGGCGCAGATGAGCGCGATGTCGTCGAAGCCCGCTGTCCGCTGCGCGAAGTCGCTGATCAACTTGTCAGCGAGGGTCTCGGCATCGATGCCGCGCATCGAGTCGAGGTAGGAGCGCAGCGCATCGAGATCGTCGTCGATCGTCTCGCCCCGAGTCTCCACCAGGCCATCGCTGAACAAGATCAGCTTGCTGCCGGGCTCGTATGACGTCATGGCGGCCTCGAGCTGCTGGTTCGATGCCACGCCGAGCGGGGGGCGCAAACCGATCGACAGTGCGCTGGTCGTTGCCCCGGGCGTGATCAGAAACGGCGGCGGGTGGCCGGCGGACAGCGATGTCAGGGTGCGGCTGGCGGTATCGACGACCACGATGATCGCCGTTGCCATGATGTCGGACGACCGTGAAGCGAGCAGCGTGTTGACTCGTTCGAAGAGGACAGTGGTGGGGATGTCGAGCAAGAGGACGTCGCCCACGACGGTCCGTGCAATCGACATGCGTGCCGCCGCAGTGCTGTCGTGGCCGATCACGTCGCCGATGATCAGCGCGGTCCGGTTGTCGTCGATGGCGAACACGTCGAACCAGTCGCCGCCGAAGCCGAGCGCATCGGTCGCCGGTACGTAGCGGACGGCGACGTCGACGCCTGGTCCCGGTGCTGGAGCGCTGAGCAGCTCGTGCTGCAGCGTCTCGATGAGTTGAGTTCGCTCGTCGGTCAGCCGATTGCGTTCGATCACGTTGCCGAGCAAGCCCGCCACGGTGCGGAGTTGCTGGAGGGGAAACGACGTGCGGTCGATTCGATGGTCCCAGGCAACCGTCATCACACCGACGACCGTGCCGTCGACGGCGACACAGGGCACAGACGCCGATGCTTCGAGACCGAGCGACATGTCGTCACCGAATCGGTCGAGGCGCTCGGCTCGGTCGGCGATCAGCACGGTTTTCCCTGAACGCATCGCCAGTCCGTAGCCAGTGTCGTCGGTGATCGCGAACTTCATGTGTGCCGTCGCTTCTTGCACGGACGGCGACGCGAGGATCTCGATGTTCCCGGTCTGGGGTTGCAGGAGTGCGACAACTGCGACGACGGCGTCGAAGTATTCGGCAAATGCCGAACCGACGACGGCGGCCACATCGCCGACGGTCGACGTCCCGGCGAGTTGCTCGGTCATCGACGCGAGTCGTTCTGCACGCAAGCCGGCGGCCTTGCGCTCGGTGATCTCGTCGACGAACATGGCAACGCGTCGATCGTTGGCTGCGTCGAGCCGATAGAAGTTGCCGGTCCACGTCCGTTCGACACCCGGTCGGGCCGGTGTGGTCCCGGTGATCTCGATGCCGGTCGCAGGTTCGCCGGTGTCGAGGACTCCTTGCAGGAGCGGCGCCACGGTGTCGGCAACGTCGGGAAGGAGCGCCCTGAGTTCGTTCCCGAGATGGTCAGCAGCAGCGATGCCGTTGATCTCAGCGAGTACGTCGTTGATCATTTCGTAGCGAAGATCCGCGTCGAGGAGAGCGAAGCCGAACGGTGCTCGATCGAGGACGGTGCTGAGCAGAGATCGGGAGCGGTCGACGTCGTCGGTCACCCGAAGTGCGAAGACGGCGTCCGCGGCGATCTCGCCGAGGTCGCCGAGCACGCGCCGATCATCGGCTGACCACGATCGCGGTGTGGTGTCGACAGCGCAGACCGTGCCCAGGACCTGGCCGGTGCGATCTCGGAGTGGTACCCCGGCCCACGCGACGACCCCCATCGACGCGATCGACGGGTTGGTGTCGGTGCGGGCGTCGAGGCGAGCGTCATCGATGAAGAGCGCATCGTCCAACCCGATCACGTACTGGCAGAACGACTCCTCGACGGGATTCTGTCGGTCTGACTCGTCGGTTCCGTCGCCGTCGACGCCGATGCAGGCCTTCCAGAACGACCGCGTGTCGTCGACGATGGTCACGAATGCGTACGGAGTCTGCAAGAGATGTGATGCCAGCGATGCGATGCGATCGAACGTCGTCTCGGCGGCGGTGTCGATGAGTGCGCTTGCTCGAACCGCGTCGAGTCGACGCGTTGCGCGGACTCTGCGTTCCACGAGGGCGTTGAACTCGACGACATCTGCGTCGTCTCTTGGCATCGTCAGAATTTATCGGGCAGGAGGGTGACAAGTGAACACTGATGAGTGAATCGAACACCCGCGTGGGCGAGGCGACCTGCCGAACGAGCCGTCCGACCCCACCGGCGTCTGCGGCGCGAACGCATCGATGTCCAAAGCGAGACCAAAGCGAGTGGACGGCCGCCCGCTCCCGAGGGGGACCAGTTCGCTCGAGGGGGGTGAGGTACTGGCTGAAGGGAGGGGCGACCGTGGACACGAGAGTACGGATCAGATGTTGCGTGACTGTGCGATTTCGGTGAACGACTCGTGAACGGTTCGCGCTGTTTGCGGGCGCTGTGTCGGAGCGACGTTCATGGCAAACGGGACGGGTGACACACCGGCAAGATTCGGACCGCACGCGCGATGGCGGCAAGAATGCCGGGATGGATCTGAGCTACCCGAACGAAGCCGAAGAGTTCCGCGCCGAGATCAAGGCATGGTTGCACGACAACCTGCCCGATGGATGGTTCGACGAGGGCTTCGAGATGAGCGCTGACGAGCGCAAGGAATTCAACGCGACGTGGCCGACGAAGCTGTTCGAGGGTGGTTGGATCTGTGCGACATGGCCGGCCGAGTACGGCGGCAAAGGTCTCACCACCATGCAGGGTGTGGCGCTCTCCGAGGAATTCGCCAACGCCAAGGCGCCGATGCGCGGCGACTTCTTCGGCGACACGCTTGTCGGCCCGACGCTGCTGCAGTGGGGCACCGAAGAGCAGAAGAAGGAGTTCCTGCCCGGGATCCTCCAGGGTCGGACGCGTTGGTGTCAGGGCTTCTCGGAGCCGAACTCCGGTTCCGACCTCGCGTCGATCAAGACGACTGCCGTGCTCGATGGCGACGAGTGGGTCATCAACGGCCAGAAGGTGTGGACCACTCAGGGTCATCACGCCGACTACTGCTTCCTGCTGACGCGTACGGACCCGGATGTGAAGAAGCACGCCGGCATCTCGTACATGCTCGTGCCGATGAAGCAAGACGGTGTCGAGGTCCGCGGCATCACCCAGCCCGATGGCACCGCCGAGTTCTGTGAGGTCTTCTTCGACAACGCCCGATGCGCGAAAGATGCCGTCGTCGGCGGCGTCAACAACGGCTGGAAGGTCGCGAACTCCACCCTCGGTTTCGAGCGCGGTCAGTCGGCGACGACCGGCTTCCGCCGCTTTGCCGAGGAGTACCGTCTCCTCGTCGAGCAGGCCCAGGCGAACGGCAAGATCGATGACCCGCACATTCGTCAGCGCCTCATGGAGTACTACAGCAAGATCGAGATCCTCCGCTTCAACGGCCTGCGCAACCTGACCGCGACGCTGAACAAGAGCAAGGACATGGGGACGATCGCCCTCGGCGCCACGAACAAGATGTTCTGGACCGAGATGCACCAGCGCGCGATGGAACTGGCACTGGACATCTTCGGGGCCGACTCGATGTTGATCGACACGACGCCCGAGGGTGGCGGCTGGCCCGGCGCCACGCGTGACAAGCGGCGCGAGGGCTACCCGGTGAGCGCGATGATGTCGTCGTTCTTCTTCTCCCGCTCCGAGACGATCTGGGGAGGCACGAGCCAGATCCAACGCAACATCGTCGGCGAACGCGTTCTCGGTCTGCCCAAGGAACCCAAGTCCCCGACTGGCGACTGACGATCTGTACGCAGTGTGCCTGGCACCATACGTATGGTGCCAGGCACACCACGTACAGGTCTCCGACCGGCGACTGACCGGACCGCCGGCGCATCAGGCGGGTATGAAGCGATTTCACATCCCGGAAACGTGGTCGGCGTTTGAAAAATGCAGGCTGGGGTACTGTCATCGGTCGTGGACGAACTGCTAGATGATGATGGCCGCCCTCGACCGATCGCTCGTGAGTTGATGCACCTGCTCGACGAGCTGGGTATCGACGGGCTTCGTGAACGTCAGTCGGCCTCAGACCTCGAGATCCTGACGATGGGCATCACGTTCACCGTCTACTCCGATGGTGAAAACATCGACCGTGCCTGGCCGTTCGACATCGTTCCGCGTCTGATCGCCGGCTCGGAGTGGGAGCAGGTCGAACGTGGTCTCGCCCAGCGTCTGCGGGCGCTGAACATGTTCATCGACGACATCTACAACGATCGCAAGATCGTCGCAGCGGGTGTCTTCCCCGACGGTCTGCTCGACGACTCGGTGAACTACCGCCCCGAGTGCCAGGGCTTCTCGCCCAAGTTCGGCGTCTGGGCCCACATCTCCGGTTCGGATCTGGTCCGTGGTGGCGACGGTGACTTCTACGTGCTCGAGGACAACCTGCGGGTGCCGTCCGGCGTCAGCTATGTCATCGAGAACCGCGGCGTCGCGAAGCGGACCTTCCCCGAACTCTTCCAGCAGCAACGGGTGCGACCCGTCGACGGCTACACCGACGAATTGAACAAGCTGCTGACGTCGCTCGCTCCCGAAGGCGTCGCCGATCCGATGATCGCCGTGCTCACCCCGGGAATCTTCAACTCGGCGTACTTCGAGCACTCGTTCCTGGCGCAGCGAATGGGTGCCGAGCTCGTCGAGGGCGCCGACCTCCACGTCGGCGACGACGACTGCGTGTACATGAATACCATCCAGGGTCCGGAGCGGGTGGATGTGATCTACCGTCGGATCGACGACCTGTATCTGGATCCGGAGGTCTTCATCGAGGACTCGATGCTCGGAGTGTCCGGCCTGATGCGGGCATGGAAGGCCGGCAACGTGGGCATCGCCAATGCGCCCGGCGCCGGTGTTGCCGACGACAAGTGCGTCTACGCCTGGGTGCCGGACATGATTCGCTTCTACCTGGACGAGGATCCGTTGATCAAGAACGTGCCGACGTACCGCTGCATGTACGAAGACGAGCGGACATTTGTCTTGGGCAACCTGCACGAGCTCGTGTTGAAGCCGGCCAACGAGAGTGGCGGATACGGCATCGTGATCGGTGACCGGGCTGCGCCGGAAGAGCTCGAAGCCGTTGCAGCTTCGATTCGTGAGGATCCGCGCAACTGGGTGGCGCAGCCCATTCTCGAGCTGTCGACGGCACCGACGCTGGTCGACGACGGCCTCGAGCCCCGACACCTCGACCTGCGACCGTTCGTGCTCACCGGGGCCGGCAGCTACGTGACTGCCGGAGGACTGACGCGCGTCGCACTCACCAAGGGGTCGCTGATCGTCAATTCGTCGCAGGGCGGCGGCAGCAAGGACACCTGGATCATCGATGGCGTCGAGGGCGCCGTGCCGCTCGGAACCGACGGTGCTGCCACGGCCGTGCCACCACCCGACGCGTCGTCTCAGTCTCGATCGCGATCGCAGTCGCAATCACAGGGAGTCAGCTGATGGCCTTGCTGTCGAGAGTCGCGGACCGGATCTACTGGGCAGGCCGCTACATCGAGCGTGCCGAGGACACGTCGCGTGTGGTGCGCAGCTTCGGCGACATGCTCGCCGACATTCCGACTGCGGATGCCGTGCAGTGGTCGTCGCTGCGATCGGTTGCAGGCGCCGAGCCGGGGGTGTTGGTCACCGACGGATCCGATGAGATGGAGGTCGTTCAGTTCTTGCTCGCCGACCTCGATCACCACAACAGCGTTGCCAAGACGGTCGACTTCTGTCGACAGAACCTGCGGACCTGTCGTGAGGTCCTGCCGCGTGAGGCGTGGCAGACGGTCAACGACCTGGCGCTGTACGTCCAGCGGCACGCCGCGACATCGCTCGACCGACGGTCACGGGAAGCATTCTTGACCCGTGTCATCAACGACAGCCGTCGCCTCGACGGCATCCTGACATCGTCGATGACGCGCGACGAAGCATTCGAGATGTGGCGTCTCGGTCGCTATCTCGAGCGGGCCGACATGACGACGCGTGTGGTCGGGGTTCGGGCTGCGACCCTGCTGTCGTTGCCCGCGGGCGCCGCCGACGAGTTCGCCGAAGTGCGGTGGATGAGCGTGCTGCGCTCGGTGTCCGCCTTGCAGATGTACCAGCGCGCCTCGCACAGCTCGATCCAGGGGCCTGACGTCGTCCGATTCCTGCTGTTCGATCACCGCTTCCCGCGCTCGGTCGCAGGCTGCCTCGCCGAGATTCGATCGTCGCTGCTGCGGCTGCCTGCCAACGAAACCGTGATGCAGGCCGTCGAAGCAGCTGACCGTCAATTGCGCGACTGTCGGCCCGCATCGGACGATGGCGTGGCGTTGGACGCCGCCCTCGATGGTGTCCAGCTCAGCCTGAGCGACTTGGACAACGCCATCGCGGACCGGTATCTGCAGTTCTGATTCGCAGTTCTGAACAGACGCTCTCCTGACCCAGGAGGCCGTACGCTCCCGATCGAGGAACCCACATGACTGTCGCTGCCGATCTTCTCAACTCGTTCGCGGCGTTGCCCGATCTGGCTCGGCGCCAGTATGACGCCGATCGCGTGCTCACCTTCGAAGGTGCCGGTCACATCGTCCACGATCTCCCGACTCGGTCCGACGGCCGGACCGTGTCCCTGGCGTCGCGACCGTGGCGTCTCGACCCGGTCCCGTACGTGCTCGGTGGCGCCGAGTTCGAGATGCTCCGCTCGGGCGTGGTGGCGCGCATGGAGATGTTCGAGCGCATCATCGCCGATCTGTACGGACCGCGACGTCTGCTCGCTGACCGGGTCATCGACTCCGAGGCGCTCTGGGCCAGCTCGAAGTATCGCGTTGCAGCGATCGGCGATCTGGCTCCGAAGCGGTGGCTCACGAGCTACGCGGTCGATGTGATGCGTGACGCCGCCGGCGTGTGGCACGTGATCGCCGACCGCACGGATGCTCCATCCGGTGTCGGCTACGCCCTGTTGGACCGGCAGGTGAGCACCCGGGTGCATCGAGACATCACGACCCGAGTACGCGGGGGCGACGGCCTGCAGCGGCTCGGACCATTCGTCGATCGCCTCCGTGACGGTCTCGCCGACCTGTCGGACGTACCGAGCCCGCGCATCGTGGTGATGTCCGGCGGTGTCGATCACGAATCGTTCGTCGAGCAGTCGTATCTCGCGACGCAGCTCGGCCTGAACCTCGCCGAAGGTGCTGACCTGGTCGTGCGCCGTCGCAAGCTGTGGCTCCGGTCGCTGGCCGGGTTCGAACCGATCGACGTGTTGTTCCGTCGCCTCGAAGACAATCGCATCGATCCGATGGAGGTCAACACCCAGGGCGGTGCCGGTGTCCCCGGCCTGCTGCTCGCCGTCTCGTCGGGCGGTGTGCGTCTGGCGAACACGCACGGTTCCGGCATCATCGAGGACCCGGAGCTCTCCGGCGAGTGGGACACGGCCGGTCAGTGGCTCGACGAGACACCCGGCACCGTGGGGCCGCGAACGCTGTTGCGATGCCTGTCGCCGGAACGTCGTGCGGCGATGCAGTGGGAGCTCCAGCCGACCTACGACGGCACCGAAGTCGTGTATCGACCCGTCGTGCTGCGGATGCATCTCGTCGCGAGCGATCAGGGAATCGACGTCCTCCCCGGAGCCAATTCGCGTGTCCTCGCCTTGGGCGACGACCCGCTGTCACCGACGTTGGCGCGCGCCAAGGACCTGTGGGTGCTCGGCGCACCCGACCGTGTGCGTATCGGCCGTCGTCGACCGCTCCCGCAGGTCGACCTCGTCGCATCGGTGCCGACCCGTGCGGCCGAAGCGCTTTTCTGGGCCGGTCGTGCGCTCGAACGCACCGAGCTGGTGGCCAGGACCCTGCGCGTCGTGCTCGACCGGACCGGTGGCACCGCCGACGCCGAGCAGGCAGAACGCTGGGTGGGCCCGGCGATCGGCATGCTCGGCCACGTCGCCGGTCTCGACTTCGTGCAGGCGTCAGCGGCGACGGTGCATGGCACCGATGCCTTCGTCCCCACCGCGTCACTGGCCTCGGCGGCGACGGCGCTGACGAATCAGCTGGGTTCGCTGCTCGCCGAGGTGTCGTCCGTGCGCGAGTTCTTCTCGGTCACTGCCGGCAGGTTGTTCGCCCGTCTCGCCGACCAACGTCGAGACATCAGCGGTCTCGTCACCTCCACGGTCTTCCAGCCTGATGGCTCGCTGCGACCGACCGTCGATGGACTCGCTGCTGGGGTGGCCGCCGACCTCGAAGCCGGACTGCTCGACAGTGGCCTGCTGGATTCGGTGCTGATCGATCTCGCCTCTTTGGCCGGCCTCTGGAACGACAGCATGATGCGGGGCCCGGCCTGGCGGATCGGTGAAATCGGTCGCCGCCTCGAACGGGCCTTCGGGGTCATCGACGTGCTGCGGGGTGCCGTCGAGTGGTCCGACATGACCGAACTCGACGACGATGCACAACGACTGATCGAGATCGTGCTCGCCACCAACGAGAGCCTCGTCGCCTACCGACGTCGCTATCGATCCGATGTCGAGTTCGCGCAAGCGGTCGAGCTCGTCGTGACCGATGAATCGAACCCTCGCTCGGCAGCATTTGCCATCCAGACCGTGCAATCCGAGGCGGATCGTCTCGGGTGGGACGACGGTGCCAAGTTGGCCGGAGAACTCTTCGACGAACTGCAGCGCGCCCGCCTCCAGACACCGGGGTCGACGACGCGCGCCCTCGATCAGTTGTACGTCGGTTGCGATCGTTTGGCACGCGACCTCGTCGGTCGTTACCTCGCTTCGCCCGCCGACCCACACGCAATGGGAGTGTCGCTGTGAGCAGCTCTGGCCGCCGATACCGAGTGACCCATCGCACGACGTACGAGTACAGCGCAGAGATGCTCGACGGCTACAGCGTGGCCAATCTGCTCGCTCGTCACACGCCGACGCAGGTGGTCGAGTCGAGCGTGTTGACCACGAGGCCCGAGGTCGACGAACGTGACGAGCGCGTCGATGTGTTCGGGAATCACGTCGTGCAGTTGGGCATCCACCACCCGCACACCGAACTCGTCGTGGACGTCGCCACCGAGGTGATCGTGGAGGCGCAACTCGCACCGCGCGTGAACCCGCCGTGGGAACAGGCTGTCGCCCAGACCGCAGCCCTGCGCGGTGTGATGGCTCTCGAAGTGCTGCCCTTCGTCGCCGGTTCCCGCTTCGTCCCCATCGGGCACGGCGGCGAGTCGCTCCGTGCCGACCTGCGCACCGCCTTTACCGTGGAGTTCGCTCCGGGCCGTTCGCTGATGGATGTGATCAGTGGCGTCTGCCGTCGAATCTTCGAGACGTTTCGGTTCGATTCGGCGTCCACCACGATCAGTACCCCGCTGTCCGAGGTGCTGGAACAGCGGGCGGGTGTCTGTCAGGACTTCGCGCATCTCGCCGTCGGCGTCTTTCGCGCCTCGGGCCTCGCTGCCCGATACGTGAGTGGCTACCTCGAAACCGACCCGCCCCCGGGTGAGACCAAGACGATCGGCGCCGATGCCTCCCATGCCTGGGTAGCGGTCTGGATTCCCGAGCACGGCTGGGTCGACTTCGACCCGACCAACAACATCGTCGGTCCCGACCGTCATGTCACGGTCGGCTGGGGGCGTGACTACGCCGACGTCGCACCGATCCGCGGTGTCGTGATCGGCCCGACGTCGAAGCAGAAGCTGTCGGTCGCCGTCGACGTCTCCCGCCTCGACTGAGAGTTGCTCCGAGGAGCAGCCAGCGGCACGCCTGCGCTCGGCTGTGACTTTCGACCCAGCGCTGCCTGCGACCGAGCGACACCGTGTGTCAATCGCCATGATGGCTCGATGGCCATGACCGAACGAGACGCCAGCGACCTGGCCGCACGCCACGACGGCCAGGATCGGTTGGTGACGCGTCCCTTCGTCATCGTGACGGTCAGCGCCTTCGCGTTCTTCATGTACATCGGCACACTGGTGCCGCTGGTCCCACTCTTCATCGAGGGTCCACTCGAGGGTGGGGAGTTCGGCGTCGGCCTCAATGCAGCCGTCTTCGCCATCGCTGCGATCTTCGCCCGGCCGTTCCTCGGTCGGCTGGCTGATCGCTACGGGCGACGGTCGATCATCATCGGCGGGGCGCTGACTGCAGCGACCGGCGGCATGTTGATGAGCCAGGTCGACTCTCTCGCACTGCTGATGTTCCTTCGCGTCCTCACCGGTGTCGGTGAGGCGGCGGTCTTCGTCGGGTCGGCAACGCTGATCGCCGACCTGTCGCCGCGGGAACGTCGTGCCGAGGGTGCCAGCTACTTCTCCGTCGCCGTGTTCAGTGGGCTCGGTATGGGCCCGGTCTTCGGCGAGTGGTTGCTCGATGACGTCAACTTCGAACGGACATTCCTTGCTGCCGGGAGCTTCGCCATCCTCGCTGCTGCGATCGCCGTCTTCGCACCGGCTCGCGTCGAGTCTCCTGACGATGCCGACGACCTGCAGTTCGCCGACTCGGGTGAGCACGGTGCCGCTCCGATGCTGAGTCTCGCTGACAGCGGGATCTTCAAGTTCATCCATCCGGCGGCGATCCTGCCGGGAGCGGTGTTGGCGCTCGGCGTCGGTGGCCTCACCACGTTCTTCCTGTTCATCCCCGACTATGCACGCACGCACGGATTCAAGAGTTCGGGCGGACTGTTCCTCGCCTACGCCACCGTGTCGCTCGTCATCCGAGTGTTCGGTGCCAAGTGGCCGGAACGGCTCGGGCCCCGGCGAGCGGTCAGCATCGCACTGCTGTCGATGGCCGCGGGGCTTGTCGTGTTCGCCGTCGCGCCGAGTGTTCCAGGACTGTGGGTCGGTGCACTGCTGATCGGTCTGGGCGCAGCGTTCAACTACCCGTCGCTGATGGCGCTCACGGTGAACAGCGCAACCGACGAAGATCGTGCCTCGGCGATCAGTTCGTTCACGATGTTCTTCGAGATCGGCTCGGCCGGAGCAGGCATCACGATCGGTGTTCTCGCACAACTCTTCGGCAAACAGTACGGCTTCTACGGCGGTGTCGCCTCGTGTCTGATCGGACTGTGGGTGCTCCGCACGAAGGTCGCACCGAAGACGCTCGCCGTCTGATGTCGCCTTGCCCCGGCAGGAGTATGGAGCGGAAATCGGACGTTGACCTGGGTGGCTGAATTCCGCTGGTGATCGCGGTCGGACTCCAGCACAATGGAGCCATGCCACCGCTCGACCACGACCATTGCTACGGCATCGTCAAGAGCGGCGACCGACGTTTCGATGGTGTGTTCGTCACGGCCGTCCGGACCACAGGGATCTACTGTCGCCCGAGTTGCCCGGCGATCACACCCAAGCAGACCAACGTCGAGTTCCACCACACGCCGGCTGCTGCACAGCAGCGTGGCTTCAGAGCCTGCAAGCGGTGCCGCCCCGATGCGTCGCCGGGCTCGCCGGAGTGGAATCTGCGCCAAGACGTCGTCGGTCGGGCGATGCGCATGATCGCCGACGGGGCGATCGAACGAGATGGCGTGCCGGGCCTCGCCAAACAGCTCGGCTACAGCGAGCGTCATCTCAATCGGGTGATGACCGATGAACTGGGCGCCGGGCCGCTCGCCATCGCACGAGCTCATCGGGCACACACGGCACGGCTCTTGATCGAGACGACCACCATGGCGTTCACCGACGTCGCCTTCGCCGCCGGCTTCGGCAGCGTCCGTCAGTTCAACGACACGGTGCGCGAGGTGTTCGCGACGTCACCGACCGCGCTGCGGGCCACACGACGCCCGACGTCGGGCGTCGGGCCCGCCGGTGAGGTCACGCTCCGTCTGCCCGTACGTGAGCCGTTCGCCGGACCCGAGTTGCTCGCCTTCCTCGGCGCACATGCAATTCCTGGACTCGAGGAATGGGACGGTTCGTGTTTCACACAGGTCCTGACGCTGCCGCACGGTCACGGCGTGGCGGCCCTCCGGGTGCACGACGATCACGTCGAGGCGCGGGTCCGGCTGGCCGACTGGGCAGATCTCTCCAGTGCCGTGCAACGGCTGCGCCGACTTCTCGACCTCGATGCTGATCCGAATGCCGTCGATGCAGCACTCGGTGGTGACCCACAGCTGGGTCCGCTCGTGCGTGCGGTGCCCGGACGCCGGGCCTCCGGGAGTGCCGATCCGTTCCAGACGGCGATCCGCGCTGTCGTGGGTCAACAGGTGTCCCTCGCCGGCGCCCGCACGGTGACCGGTCGACTCGTGGCCGCCCTCGGTGCGCCGATCGAGCCAGAGTTGGCGGGAACGACATCGCTCACCCATGCGTTCCCCACGGCGGCGGAACTGGCCGATGCACCTGACGACCTCTTTGCGATGCCGACTGCCCGGCGCGACACCGTGCGCCGAGTCGCTGCGGCCGTCGGCGCAGGCGAGCTCGTGCTCGATGTGGGCGTGGACCACACAGCAACCCGGGCACGTCTGCTCGAACTGAAGGGCATCGGTCCCTGGACCGCCGACTACGTCCTGATGCGCGGGCTCGGACACCCCGACATCTTCCTCGGCACCGATCTGGTGGCCATCAATGCGCTCAGCGCGCTCGACCTGGAGATGTCGGACAGTGGCCGTTGGGCACCATGGCGTTCGTACGCACTCCACCATCTGTGGGCGAGTCTCGGCACGCTCGATGCCGCCGCTGCAGCGGCCGTCGTGCCGCCCACCGCGACCAGGACCACGACGACCACGACCAGCAGCAGCGCCAACAGATCTCGACCTGATCAACCCATGCGAACGGATCCAACATGACCATCCTGTATTCATCGACCGTCGACAGCCCGGTCGGGCCGCTCACCATCGTTGCCTCCGACGCTGGGCTGCGCGCCGTGCTCTGGTCCACCGATGACGACAAGCGTGTGCCCCTCGAAGCCATCGAGGGTGATTCCAGCGGCGACGAGCATCCGATCGTCGCCGCAACAGCACGCCAACTCGAAGAGTACTTCGCCGGCGACCGACGGGACTTCGACATGCCGCTGGATCCGGCGGGCACCGAGTTCCAGCAGTCGGCCTGGATGGCCCTGCGCTCGATTCCGTACGGCTCGACCGTCAGCTACGGCGAGCAGGCCGCACAGATGGGCGACAAGCGCAAGGCGCGAGCCGTCGGCGCCGCGAACGGCCGCAATCCGATCTCCATCATCGTGCCCTGTCACCGTGTGGTCGGTTCCAAGGGCGCACTCACTGGCTTCGCGGGCGGTGTCGACAACAAGGAATGGCTCCTGCGCCACGAAGGTCGCGTCGCCGGACACTCCCTCGACCTCTGACCCCAGCCGACTCAACCCCCTCCCTCACCAACCCCACCCCCAGCAGGCTCCGAAAAATGCAGGATCACGCATCGCTGGGCGGGGAATTTGCTGCACATTTCGGTCGTCGAAGCCTGGTCTGTCGTTCTGTGCAGGAAAATCCCCGCCAGGCGAGGGGTCTCACTGCATTTTTCGGTGGCCGGTTCTGTGATGGTGGGAGGATGAAGTACGTCCCGTTCGGAAACACTGGCCTGTTGATCTCGGCGGTCACGCTCGGATGCATGAGCTATGGCGAGTCCGCCAAGGGTGGCCATCCGTGGAGTCTCGACGAAGCAACGAGCCGGCCATTCATCGAGAGCGCACTCGAAGCAGGGATCAACTGCTTCGACACTGCGAATGTCTACTCACTCGGCTCGAGTGAGGAGATCGTCGGTCGAGCACTCGCAGACCTGACCAACCGTGAGGACGTCGTCATCGCCACGAAGGTCCGGGGTCGGATGCGTCCCGGGACGTTCGGTGAGGGACTGTCGCGCAAGGCGGTCATGCACGAAGTGGACGAGAGCCTGCGCCGCCTCGGCACCGACTACATCGATCTGTATCAGATCCACCGGTGGGACCATCGAACGCCGATCGAAGAGACGATGGAGGCGCTGCACGATCTGATCAAGTCGGGCAAGGTGCTGCACATCGGAGCGTCGTCCATGCACGCCTGGCAGTTCAGCAAAGCGCAGTACACCGCCGACGCGAACGGGTGGACCCGATTCGTCAGCATGCAGCCGCACTACAACCTGATCAACCGCGAAGAGGAGCGGGAGATGCTGCCGCTGTGCGCCGACATGAACGTCGCCGTCATTCCGTGGAGCCCGATGGCTCGCGGCAAGTTGACGCGCGAGTGGGGCGAGACGACGAATCGCACCGAGAGCGACGAGTTCGGCAAACACCTCTACGCCATGCCGCTCTCTGTGACGGAATCCGATCAAGCGGTCGCCGAGGCAGTGGCTGCGGTCGCCGAAGGGCGTGGAGTGTCACGTGCTCAGATCGCGCTCGCCTGGGTGATGCGGAACAAGGCGGTCACATCGCCGATCATCGGTGCGACCAAACCGCATCACCTCGATGATGCGGTCGCAGCCGTCGAACTGGAACTGAGCGATGACGAAGTCGCAGCGCTCGAAGCCCCCTACGTTCCCCACCCGGTGGTGGGCTTCGTCTGAGGCGAGCAGGGGTCAGCGGTTGCGGCGGGCCGCAGCGGCCTGTGCCTTGCGGGCGCGATCTTCTTCCTTCTTGGCGGCCTTGACCGCCTTGCGCTGCTCGCGGACCTGGGCCTGCTCTTCAGCGGAACGCGTCGAGGTGTCGAGCACCGGTGCCGACTGCACTTCGTCGACCTTCGGCAGTGCGAGCTCGTCGTCGTTCTTCAACAGGTCACGGATGATCGCCGACGCCGGCGCCTCACCGGCGACCGTGCCAGCCAACATGATGCGTGTCATCGCCAGACCGTGGTCCTCGACGATCTTCGGCAGCACTTCCTTGAGCTGATCGGTCGACGGGTTGTCGGCGTGGTCGCCGAGCTGCGCAATGCAGTCGGCGAGCGCGGCATCGGTGAGCACGGCGGCAATCGCCTCCATGCTGCCATCGATGCGGCCGGACTTCACCGCTGCACGCAGCGAATCGACGTCCAGATCGCCCTCGACGAAGGACTCGAGACCTTCGCGGTGGTCGTCGTCGAGCGCTTCGATGCCCGACGTGATCTCGTCGTCGGTCGCAGCCTTGATCGAGCGGTCGAGCAAGCCGAGGGCCTGCATGCGGTTCTTCACTTGATTCACGGGCCGCGACGTTACCGCTGAATCATGCCGAGCAGCACCGCAGCGGGTCCAAGCCGTGCCGCTGTGGACTCGCGAGCCGTATCTCGCCTAGTCTGCCCACGCTGACATGTTCGTGACGCCCGTCTCCTGGAGGCGTACACGAGGGGGACATCGGAGGAATCATGGCAACAGTCGAACTTGCGGGTATCGAGAAGATCTACGACAACGGGTACCACGCCATTCACGGCTTGGATCTTCAGATCGCGGACAAGGAATTCCTCGTGCTCGTCGGACCATCCGGCTGTGGCAAATCGACGGCGCTCCGAATGGTCGCCGGCCTCGAATCGATCTCCGGCGGTGAGCTGCGGATCGGTGACCGTGTCGTCAACGACGTCGAGCCCAAGGACCGCGACATCGCGATGGTGTTCCAGAACTACGCGCTGTACCCGCACATGAGCGTGTACGACAACATCGGTTTCGCGCTCAAGCTCGCCAAGGTTCCGAAAGAAGAGATCGACGTCCGTGTCCGCAAGGCCTCGTCGATCCTCGAACTCGATTCCTACCTCGATCGCAAGCCTGGCCTGCTGTCCGGTGGACAGCGCCAGCGTGTCGCGATGGGTCGCGCCATCGTGCGTCAGCCGGCAGCGTTCCTCATGGACGAACCGCTCTCGAACCTCGATGCCAAGCTGCGAGTCCAGATGCGCGCCGAGATCGCCGCGCTGCAGCGCGAACTCGCCGTCACCACCGTCTACGTCACACACGACCAGGTGGAAGCCATGACCATGGGTGACCGTGTCGCGGTGCTCAAGGACGGGTACCTGCAGCAGGTCGACACGCCCCAGAACCTGTACGACCGCCCGGACAACGTGTTCGTCGGCGCCTTCATCGGATCACCGTCGATGAACCTCTACGAGGGCCACACGAACATCTCGGGCAACGGTGGCACCGTGACCATCGGTGCTCACACCATCGGTTTGGACGAGCACGTGCTCGCAGCGCGACCCGGCCTGAAGGGCTATGACGGCCAGCCGGTCATCGTGGGCATCCGCCCGGAAGACTTCGAAGATGCAGCAATGGTCGATGGTGTGCCCGAGGATCGTCGGCTGTCGTCGAAGGTCACCCTGATCGAGGCGCTCGGTTCCGAACTCATGGTGCACTTCCGACTCGACGCCAAGACCGTCGACTCGGGTGACCCCGATGCCGTCGAGGAGTCCACGAGCGATACGGCGGCCAACGCAGTCGGTCGCTTCCACCCGCGGTCACGGGCCCGGATGGGTGACAACATCGACATCGCCGTCGCCATCGAGAACGTCCACTTCTTCGACAACACCACCCGCAAAGCCATCTGGTCTTGAGGCGTCCGTCAGGACGACGATCTCTGCGTTCCGCCTCACCGCTCGTTGCCGGAGGGCAACTCGGGTTCATCGCGCCTTGACCTCCTCGCCCTGCCGGCCCCCTCAAGCTGAGAAGGGACTGCAGGGGTCGCGGCTGCGGCGAATTTGGGCAGAAGCCGTTGAGTCAGCAGGCAACGTGCTCTTGCAGCCGCCCATCTTCATTCTTTGGTCCTGACGGAGTCGGTTTCGTCGAGGTCAAGGAAGCGTGAACCCGAGTTGCCCTCCGGCAACGAGGGGTGAGAGCTGACGCCGAGATCGGCGAAACCGGCCCGTCAGGCCCGTCAGGAGGTGGGGTGGCGGCGGCGTTTGGAGGTACAGACGATGGCGCCGGCGAGGGTGATCAGCGCGGAGATCGGCTGCAGGATCGCACCGAATCCTGCATCGCCCGATGCTTCGTCGGCGTCGAAGAGCGAATCACCGACGGCAACGGCGTCGGTCGTGATGCCGATCACGGCAAGTCCCCACAGGAGCGTGAAGGCTGCGAACACGATGGCGAGAATGGCGACGGCCAGGACTCGGCCGGCGAAGAACAGGGCGATACCGAAGCCGATCGTGACGACACCCAGGAAGATCGACACCGCACCTGGCGTCTCGAACGCCGTGAAACTGTCGTCGATGAAGGTGGCCAGACCGTTGTAGGACGTCCCGTCAGCGGAGGTCCACGGCAGGAAGACACCGATGATCGTGATCAGTGAGCCGACGAGGGTCAGGATGGCGCCCAGCTTGACGTCGGGACGCGGTGGCTTGGTGGCAGTGGCCATTCCCGGATGTCCGGCGTAGCCGGGAGGAGGCTGTTCGCCGTACACCGGCGGCGGAGGAGCCTGGCCGTATGCCGGCGGCGGCGGAGGAGCCTGGCCGTATGTCGGTGGCGGCGGGGGAGCTTGACTGCCGGGCGGTGGCGGCGGCGTGCCTCCGAAACTCGAGGGCGGCGGAGGGGGCTCCTGGTTGCTCATTCGGCAAGTCTGGCCGATGCTCCCCGGCGATGGGGGCATCGTCGAAGTCAGTGCGTGAATCGAGGCTTCAGTGGCGCGTGAGCGAGCTTCGGCAAAACGTGCTCGGCGAAGAGGTCGCACTCTGCCGCATGGGTGTAGCCGGACAGGATGAAGGCGCCGACACCGACGCCCTGGTACGCCTGGAGCTTCGCGGCGACCTGATCGGGATCCCCGACGATGGCCGCCCCTGCGCCGCTGCGGGCACGGCCGACGCCGGTCCAGAGGTTCTCTTCGACGAAGCCGTCGTCGGCTGCGCCCTCGCGCAGTGCCGCCTGGCGGGCGACGCCGAACGATGCGGCATCGAGGGACTTGTTGCGGATGGCGTCACCGGTGTCGGTGTCGAGCTTGGACACGAGTCGTTCAGCGGCGTCGCGGGCCTCGGCTTCGGTCTCGCGCACGATGACGTGGGCGCGCAGTCCGTAGATCAGTTCGCGCTGGTAGCGATCGGCAGCGAGGGCCGTCATCTCCTGCACCGTGTCACCGACCGATGCCACCGTGTCGGGCCAGGTCAGGAACACGTCGGCCTCCGCAGCGGCGACGTCCTTGGCGGCAGGGGAGAAGCCACCGAAGTAGAACGGCGGACAGGTCGCGCCCTGTCCGGCCGGGTTTGCCACGATGCGCGGTGGATCGAGTTGCAGATCGACGAACTCGCCATGGAAGTCGATCGCCTCGCCGTTCAGCAGTTGACGCAGGACCTGCATCCATTCGAGCGTGCGCTGATATCGAGGAGCCGAGTCGAGAGCTTCGCCCGGAATGTCGGAGCTGATGATGTTGATGCAGAGCCGACCACCCGCCATCTGGTCGATGGTGGCGAGCTGGCGTGCGAGCTGTGGAAGGTGCATCTCCCCCATGCGGACAGCGAGCAGCAGGTTGATCTGCTCGGTCTGGGTGGCGATGCCTGCCGCGAACGCAGTCGAGTCGATGCCGAGTGTGTACCCCGACGGCAGGAGCACATTGTCGAATCCGTTGCGGTCAGCGGTCTGCACGATGTTCGAGCAGTGGTCCCACGAACTGGCGAGTGCCGGATCTGGTTGGCCGAGGAACTCGTAGTCGTCGTCGCAGAGCGCACTGAACCAGGAGATCTCTGGGACGTTCGGGTCGGTGATCGAACTCATGGCAGTGGGATTCCTTCGGAGGCTTGGACGATGGCGTAGACGTCGGCTCGATCGAGGTGGACCGTGAGTGACCGGGCCGTGTCGGCGATGCGGGCGGTGTTCTGGGAACCGACGATGGCAATCGGCTTGGACGGATGCGCGAGGACGAATGCCATCGCGATGTGGCTGCGCTCCACGCTCTCGCGTTCGGCGAGCCGATCGAGCTCGGCGAGCAGCTCCGGGCGGACGCCGTCGCCGGTGGCGAGCGAGCCGCCAGCGAGCGGGCTCCAGGCCATCGGTGCGATACCGAGCTGCATGCACTGATCGAGTGTCCCGTCGCGCATCGGGTCGAGGTGACTCGCCGAGAACTCGGGTTGGTTGGCGACGATCGGGAAGTCGAGGTGGGCCTGCAGTGCAGCGACCTGGGCTGGGGTGTGGTTGGAGATGCCGACCTCGCGGATCTTGCCGGCGTCGCGCAGTTCGGTGAGCGCGGCGGCCACGTCGGCGGGATGGGCGAACATGTCGGGTCGGTGGATCTGGTACAGGTCGATCACGTCGACGCCCATCCGGGTCAGCGAGGCCTCGCAGGCCGCCCGTAGGTAGGTGGGGGAGGAGTCGTAAGGGAGCGGGGGCATGATCCCGCCCTTCGATGCGAGGACCATGCGATCACGCAGGCCGGGTGCGGCAGCGATGACCGACCCGAGGATCTCTTCGACCTGGCCGAACCCGGTGCCGCCCCAGTCGAAGCCGTAGACGTCGGCGTTGTCGACGAGGTTCATGCCGGCGTCCAACGCCGCTTCGAGCACGCCCTGGGCGGCGCTGACATCGGTGTTCGTGTAGCGCCACAACCCGAAGGAGAATCGTCCGACCGGGGGGAGCGCCCCGAGCGTCAACGGGGCCGTGTCAACCAGAGAACTCATGGCTCCAACCTACCCATGCGGATCATGCCAGTCCGTGCCCGGCACGGACTGACTCGATCAGGATCAGCCCTTGACGGCGCCGGCCATCATGCCGCGCACGAAGTAGCGCTGCAGACCGAAGAACACGATCAGGGGGACGAAGGCCTGGATGAAGGCGCCGGCCGGGAGGATTGCTTCATTTCGACCAAAGTCACCTGCCAGGTTCGCGATCACGATGGTCGTCGGTTGCTGGTCGGCATTGGCGCCGATCATCGTGTTGGCGATCAGGAAGTCGTTCCAGGTCCAGAGGAACTGGAAGATGGCAAACGCTGCGAGCACCGGGACCGACAGCGGCAGGACCAGCCGCCAGAAGATGGTGAAGTGATCCGCACCATCGATTCGGGCAGCTTCGAACAAGTCCTTGGGCAGCTGGCTGATGTAGTTGTGCAGCAGGAAGATGGCGAAGGGCATCGCGAAGCCCGTGTGGGTCAACCATGCCGCCGTCGTCGTGCCGGCCAGATCGAAGTCCGGAATGATGGTCACGGTCTTGTCGAGGAACGGCAGGGTGAAACTCGCGCCGTTCACGAACATCTGCAGTAGTGGGATGAGGGCGACCTGCAGCGGAATGGCGAGGAGCGCGACCGTCGCGATGAAGAGTGGCTTGCGGCCGCGGAAGTCGATCCATGCGAATCCGTAGGCAGCGAACGCCGCAATGGCGATCGGAATGATCGTTGCCGGAATCGCAATGGCTGCGGAGTTCAGCAGCGACCGTCCGATACCGGCGCGCGCTGCGAAGATCTGGTCGTAGTTCTCGAAGGTGAGTTCGCCCGGGTTGACCCTCCACCAGCCGGTGCCGCGCTGGCCATCGGCGTTGCGGAAGGAGTTGACGAAGAGTCCGAGGGTCGGGATGCTCCAGACGAGCACGAGCAGCCAGAGGATGCCCGTCGGGATGCCTCGGAGGAAGGCGTAGACCCGGTTGATGATGCCGCCCTGCTCCTCGTCGGGGACGCCGGATGCATCGATGCCGACACGAGTGGGTGTGGTGCTGCTCATTGCTCAGGCCTCCTTCTGCATGTTGCGGATGTTGTAGATCATGACGGGCAGGACCGCCACGAAGATCAAGATCGCGAGTGCTGCCCCCTTGCCTTTGTCCTGGTTGTTGAAGGCCTCCTGGAACATCTGGTTGGCGAGCACCTGCGAGCCGAACTGTCCATTCGTGGTGACCTTGACGATGTCGTACACCTTCATGACGCCGACGATCAGTGTCGTCACCACCACGCCGATGGTCGTGGCGATCTGCGGGAGGGTCACTCGCCAGAAGACCTGGCTGTCGGTTGCGCCGTCGATCTTGGCGGCCTCGATGAGTTCGCCGGGAACGGCTTTGATCGCCGAGGACAGGATCACCATCGCGAAACCGGTTTGGATCCAGATGAAGATGACCATCAGCCAGACGTTGTTGTACGGCCCGTCCTGGATGAAGTTGATGGTGTCACCGGCGACGGTGCCGTCGTCTTCGACCTTGTAGCCGCCGACGCCGCCGACGTCAGGGAAGAGTTCGTAGCCGGCGGAGCGTCCGCTGACGATGCCGGCGTAGCGCAGGAAGAACCAGCCGATGAAAAGTGACGCGATGATCGGAACGATCGCGCTGCCGATCCCCCTGCTGACCAGGCGGCGGACACCGAAGGCCAACAGTGCGAGGAAGCACACCAGCACGAACGCCCCGAAGAGCAGTGTGGGGAGCCCGGATCCGGTCGAGAGTTCACCGAGGTTCACCCAGATCGCATTGAGGACGCCGGTCTGCTCGGTCGAGGTGTCTCGGGCGCGGTAGACGAAGCGCCAGATGATCGAGGCGCCGACGAGCGACAGGGCCATCGGCAGGAAGATGATCGACTTGGCGACTCGTTCGCCGCCCTTGTTGTCGGCGAGTACTGCGATCGCGAGGCCGAGGGCGGTCGATGCGAAGGTGACGAGGACGACCCACCAGAGGTTGTTGATCAGCGTCCCGCGCAGTGCTGTGAACACGCCGAACAACACGAGCAGGACGCCGACGATCAGCGGTCCGACCGTCGGGTTGCCGATTTCGACGGCGCGACCGGTGAGGCGCTTCATCCGGACGCCGATCCCGACGGCCAGGACGAGGGCGACGACGCCGATCCAGAACGGCACGCTGCCGAACATGTTCGACCAGTTCGACAGGTCGAGGCTGTTTCGATCGCTGAAGATCGCCCAGTAGTTCTGGAAACCGACGGCACCCTCGGAGTCGCGGTCGAGGAAGGAGCGATAGAGCGTGCCGAGCGCCGGGACGACGAGCATCGCAAAGATGAACGTCAGCGCAGGCCCGATGAAGATCACGGCTCGGGAACGGTTGTCGATTTCTTGGCGGGCCGCATAGTCCGGGTTGTCGCTCTTGCCGAGCCGGGCGCCGAGCGCGATGCCGGGCACCGCTGCGGCGAGAATCGAGGTGACGATGGAACCGTCGCCCAGGTCGGCGCCGCCCCACGCACCGAGGATCCAGCCGATCGCGCCGCCGACGAGTGCACCGTTGATCGGATCGCGATCTCGAACCATGTTGAGCCCGGCGAACGCTGCCGCGAGCACGAGGGTGTAGACGATGATCGCCACCGGGTCGAGGCCCGGGTGATAGGTGTCGCGGAGCAGGGCACCGATGCCGATGCCGATCGCAGCGCCGCCGCCGAGACCGATCAAGCGGCGTGTCGAGGCATCGCTGGTGGTCGCGAGCCCGAGTCCCACGGCGCCGAAAGCAGCGGCACCGACGACAGGGCCGAGCGCCCATGTCAAGAAGCCGGTGCCCGACCCGAGTGTCAGGAGGTTGCCGTGCAGGATGATTCCGACGATCGTGCCGATCACGGCGAAGGCGATCGCACTGAATCGAAGCCAGCGCTCACGCACCTGGTTGAAGAGCAGGTTCGCGCCGATCCAGATGCCGGCACTCGAGCCCACTGCGATGACCACGGTGATCACCGTCGAGCGGATCTTGGGTTCGACGACAGACCAGAAGACGAGCCCGACCAGCAGCACGGCGCCGATGCCGATCTTGAGGCTCCGTGACGAGTCTCGCTCGGCGACCTCTTCGGAGTCCGGTGGTGTCGCCAGAACTTTCTCAGCCGTGTCTTCGAGTGTTTCCACCTTGGTGTTCCCCCTACTCGTTCGAATTCCCCAGCGTGCTCGCCCTCCGAATGTCTTCGAAAAACAAGCGGGGCACCGACACCGTAGTGTCGGCGCCCCGAATGTGCGAACCGAACCTCGTGACGAGGCTCAGGTCAGTGGTGATCAGCTCGGCCAGGACTCCTGGATGCGAGCTGCAGCCGTTGCTGCGTCGATGTCGCCGTTGACCAGCGAGGTGCCTTCGGACCAGAAGGTGCCGGCGCCGACAGCGGCGGGCATCAGGTCAGAGCCGTCGAAACGAGCGATCTCAGCCGAGGCGAGAATCTCGAGGAAGCTCTGCTCCAGTGGCTGGTAGACGCTCGGGTCTTGACCCTGGGCGGCCGACAGGTAGCCGGACAGTGCACCACCGAGCTCGGCGGTCTGGTTCTTCTGGCGGTTCTCGGCGTAGTCGGCAGTTGCGATGTACTGCATCACTGCGTCGGTTGCCGGATCCTCGTCGAACGCAGCGGCGAAGATGCCAGCGGTCAGGACGGGACGGTCACCGTTGATGTCCGGGAAGTAGAAGACGTCGACAGCGTTCTCGTCGGCTTCGTCAGCGAAGGTCGTGCCTTCGGGGAAGAGACCGGCGAAGAAGTTCGCCTGACGGTGCATGAAGCACTGACCGTCGACGAGCGGCTGGCCGTTGTCGGAGAACGCCGTTGCGGCGATCGAGCCACCGGCGGCGAAGACGTTGTCTTCGGTCCAGAGGGCGACAGGAGCTTCCATTGCCTCGACGATGCGGGGATCGTCGAACGGGATCTCGTTGGAGACCCAACCGTCATAGACGTCGGGACCGTGGAGACGGAGCACCATGTCTTCGACCCAGTCGGTGTAGGCCCAACCGGTTGCCTGTCCGGACTCGATGCCGACACACAGCGGCTTGGCGCCACCATCTGCTGCCATCTGATCGATGAGCGCAGTGAACTCGTCGAACGTGGTCGGCACTTCGTAGCCAGCAGCGGCGAATGCTGCGGGCTGGTACCAGACGAGCGACTTGAGGTCGGTCTTGGCCGGGATGCCGTACTGCACGCCGTCGACGGCGCCGTTCAGCTGGAAGCCGTCGATCCAGAACTCGTCGGTCGCAGCGTTGGCAGCATCGCTGAGCGGCTTGACGTCTCCGGCGAGCGCGAACTCGGCAAGCTTGCCGGGCTGCGGGAAGAACGAGATGTTCGGCGGGTTGCCACCTTCGACCTGGGTGTTGATGTTCGACTCCCAGTCGGCGTCGCCGGTGTACTCGATGTTCAGGTTGACCGTGTCGGCCCATGCCTGCAGTGTGTCGTTGATCGCGGCGACCGAGGGGTCGTCGCGTTCCGGGCCGGTCAGTGTGACCGTGGCACCGTCGAAGTCCATGTCGCCACCTTCTGCCGGGGCATCGCTGCCTTCGGCCGGTGTCGACGCTTCAGTGGTGTCTTCGGAGCTGCTGCCAGTGTCACTGTCGCTACCGCATGCTGCGGCGACGAACGAAAGTGTGACCGGGACAGCTGCCAGCTTGAGCCAGCGCTTGTTCATAGGGCCTCCCCCTTGAGGTGTGTGAAACGCCGCAGAAATGCTGCAGCGATGTAAACGCTTACATACCTGACCGGTCACGTCAAGCCCAGACGAGCGAAACAGGACCTTTGTCACGGGTCCAGCACGGGTCAGACGGATGCTGCCTCGAAGGGTCCCGACGTGTTGCGGACGATCAACTCGACGTCGGCCACGAGGTCGACCGCAGCCGCGTCGAGCGCGAGAGGCGTCGAGTCCCCATCGGGTCGGATCGCGTCGAGGAGGAGGCGCGCCGCTCGCGCTCCGTGGTCGGCGACGGATTGACGGATGGTGGTCAACGACACGACACGCGAGAACTCGTGGTCGTCGACGCCGATGAGTGACACGTCGCGTCCGGCGACGAGGCCGCGTCCGTCCAATTCCATCAGGGCACCGAAAGCCATCTCGTCGGACATCGAGAACACCGCCGTCGGCGGATCGGCGTGGTCGAGCAGCGACGCCATTGCCTCCTGGCCGCCGTCGACACCGAAGTTGCCCCCCGCCAGCAGCGCACCGTCGAACGCGACTCCATGGGCTGCCAACCCTTCGACGAATCCGTTGTACCTCAGGGTGGGAACATCGAAGCTCATCGGATTGTGCTTCTGGCCACCGATCACGCCGATGCGGCGGTGTCCGAGCTCGGCCAGGTGGTCGGCAGCCATCCGGCCGACGAGTTCGTTGTCGATCCGCACCCCGGGATGACCTGCGGCGCGGCTGCCGACACTCGTCAGCGCCACCCCGCGTGCTGTGATCGACGCCGCCTCTTCTTCAGAGATGATGACCTCGACGGCGAGGAGGCCGTCGGTACGCCGTTCGAGGTGGTACCGCTCACTGAGGATGCGGGTGAGGTCGCTCCGACTGCCGACGCCGACCACGAGCATGTCGTAGCCAGACTCGGCGCACACCGCCTCGGCCCCGGCGACGACGTTGGAGAAGTACCAGCCGCTGAGGTTGGGAATGACGACGGTGATCGTCTTGGTCCGTCCCGCAGCGAAGCGAGATGCTGCAGGATCGGCGGCGTAGCCGAGGGTCTCGGCGACGTCGACGACGCGTTGGCGCGTCGAGATCGCGACATTGGGGAGACCGCGGATGGCCCGGCTGACCGTCGCAACGGACACGCCCGCGGCAGTGGCGACGTCTTCGATGGTTGCTCGCTTCGCCCGTGTGGGGTCGCTGGTCATGGCCATTGCTCGTGTCCCTCTGCGTTGCCGCGGGTTGTGCTGGAGTGTAAGCGCTTACATCGACATGATCGAACCCGTGTCGAAGGCGCCTCCTTCGAGGTCGGGCCCAAGGTGCGATGGAAGGTGCGGTGGAGGGTGCGGTGGAGGGTGCGGTGGAGGGTGCGGTGGAGGAGTGGCCGGAGATGTGGAAACATCACCGGAGTGTCCGCAACAACTGACCCCACGGCAACTGACTCGAATCGAACGGCGCGTGCTCGACATGCGATCTCGCTGATCGATCTGACCGATCTCTCCGACGATCATGCTGCCACCGGCATCGACGCGCTGTGCGAGCGTGCGGCACGGTACGGAACAGCCGCCGTCTGCGTCTGGCCCGAGCACGTCGCCAGGTGCGCCGAGCTTCTTGCCGGAACTGATGTCGGCATCGCCACCGTGGTGAACTTTCCGAAGGGGAACCAGCAGCCAGGCCCGGTCCTCGACGAGACGTTGACAGCGCTGTCCGACGGGGCGACCGAGATCGACCTCGTCATCCCGTACAAGATGTTCCGCAACGGCGACGTGAAGCCGACGGCGACCATGATCGAGGCGGTTGGCGACATCATCGCACCACCCAGCATCTTCAAGGTGATCCTGGAGACCGGCGAACTTCCCGACGTGGCGTCGATCCGCAGCGCTGCAGAGTTGGCCATTGGACTGGGTGCCGACTTCATCAAGACGTCGACGGGCAAGACGCCGGTCAGCGCGACCGTCGACGCCGCTCGGGTCATGCTGGAAGCCATCGCCGGCGCCGACCGCTCCGTGGGCATCAAACCATCCGGCGGGATTCGGACCTTCGACGATGCAATGGTCTACCTCGACCTCGCCGCAGAGATCATGGGTCCGGGCTGGGCGATTCCTGCGACCTTCCGCTTTGGCGCGTCCGGCCTGCTCGACGCACTGCTCGCGGAGATCGACGGAGCCGTCTGACGTCGACGAAGCCACGCCGGCGGGAACGCCGTCCGTGTGTGAGTGCCCCATCGGGGTGACGCAGGTGTCGGGTCGGTGCGACCTAACCTGGACCGGTGCCGGAACCCGTCGACGAGCGCCTCGACGAGCCCGCGGAGCTGCCGGAGCCCGCCGACGACGGTTCGTCGCCGTCGACCAGCACGAACCTTCGCATCGTCGTCGGGGCCTGTGCGCTGGTGGTGATGTCGCTCGTCGGTGCAGTTCTGGTCGGCGGATCCGACAGCGAATCGTCGGTCGAATCGGTCGGTGCGGTGTCGATCCGGACCAGCACCACGACCACCGTGCCTCGACTCGCCGTCGACCCTGAGGCCGTACTCCCCGGGACCGACGCGTCCACGACCACCTTCACGGTCGTGACCGCCACGTCATCGACGATCCCGGCGACCAGCGTGCCGCCAGCAACGGCCCCACCCCAGGACGACGATGCGCCATCGGTCGTCGCCCGACCCGTTCCCGTCGAACCCCCGCCCCCGCCACCTTCGGCGCCGCGCCCACCGTGGGCCGACTCGACCCAGACCACCTCGGCCGGATTGATCTCGACCGACGTCGGGTGCGCCGACGACACGAGTGCAGCCGGCCTCGACCGATTCCTGTCCCAACGGGTCGGCCCCGTCCTCGGCTGGGACTATCAACACGTCGTCTCACTCGGAGCAACCCGATCGCTCTGGCTGTTCCAGGACACCTTCATCGATCACTCGGGAACCGCCGGGACACTCGACAAGGCCTCGTTCGCACACAACGTCGCGATGATCGAGGACAACGGCTGCTTCTCGCTGCTGCACCAGGGGTCGACCACTCGACCGACTCCGTTCGAACAGGGAACCGGATCGACGACCCTCTCCACGTGGTTCTGGCCGATGGGCGGCGAAGTGCACGACGGGCAGTTGCACGTCGTGTGGGTCAAGATGATCAAGGACCGCGTCGACCCACGTCCGCCCGATGGCTTGGGCTGGCACCCGACCACCACGTTCATCGCCACGTACGACCCGAACACGTTGGCTCGACTCGACTTCCGTGCCGCACCCAACGCCGGTGTCGCTCCGATCTACGGCTACGCGATGGCGAGCGACGCAACGCACACCTACCTGTTCGGCAACAGCTTCGAACAGAACCTGTCACGCGAGGGCGGCTACTGGAACGGGCCGCACTCGGCCACTCGCGTGTACCTCGCACGTGTGCCCCGTGGGCGAGTGTTCGACGCTCCCGAGTACCGCACCGTCGACGGCTGGTCGGCCGACCCGGCCGCGTCGGTTCCGATCCTCGCCCGACACTGGGCCGAGTTCCCGTTCCAACCACGGTTCATCGACGGGCAATGGGTCGGAGTGGCCGCGGTCGACGGCTACTGGGACGAGCGGTACAGCGTCGACGTCGCCCGCAATCCGTGGGGGCCGTGGACGACCGTCGAGTCCCGGGCGATCGCGCCCCGCAACGGAGACCCCAAGATGAATACGTATCACGCTCACCTGCTGCCGTTCCGAGATGTGAGCGGCGCACTCGTGGTCACGATCTCGAACAACGCTCGGGACATGTTGCGCGACGCCTGGCCGCGCCCGGACCGTTACCGCCCAATGGTCTTCAACTCCGCATGGGTCGTTGCTCCGGCACCGCCGCCCCCGCCGCCACCAGCGACGCTGCCGCCGTCCACGACGACGACCACGCTTCGGCCGAGCACGACCACGACGACGACCACGACGACAACGGCCGTGCCGACGACCACGACCACGACGACGACCACGACGACGAGTACCACCACGACCACGACGCTGCCGTCGACGACCACGACCGTCGGTGGCAGTTCGACGACGACGATCAAACCCGTCAACGTGAGCCCTGAATGAGCAAGACGACTTGGTGCCAGGCACCAAGTCGTCTCGATCGAAAAAGCGCCCTCGGTAGGATTCGAACCTACGACACCTGGTTCCGGAAACCAGTGCTCTATCCCCTGAGCTACGAGGGCAGGCAGATCAAGTTATCGGGCCGGGGACGTGTTGCTGTCGACCGTGTTGCTCTCGACCGTGCTGCTCAGAACGGTCGATGCCGGAAGTGGCCGAATCAGGCAGACTGTTCGGCGCATGGCTGATCCTCTCGTCACTCTCTCGACTCTGCTCGACCCGGTCTTCGCCGGGCTGAACAACGGTGAATCGGCTGATCCGACGGTGCGCCCGACCGACCGTGCCGATGCGCAGGTGAATGGTGCACTCGCACTCGCCAAGCGGGTCGGAGCAAACCCACGTGACCTCGCGCAGCAGGTCGTGGACTCCGGCGTCTTCGACGACGTCACCGACGCCGTCGAGGTCGCTGGGCCCGGTTTCATCAACGTCACGTTCTCCTCGCCCTTCCTCGCAGCACAGCTCGCCGACGTCGCGGCAGACGATCGTGTCGGCGTGGCTCCCGCCGAACAGATCAAGACCGTCGTCATCGACTACTCCGCGCCGAACGTCGCCAAGGAGATGCACGTCGGCCATCTCAGGACCACGGTCATCGGCGACTCGCTGGTGCGGATGATGGAGTTCATGGGTCACGACGTCATCAAGGAGAACCACGTCGGCGACTGGGGCACACCGTTCGGCATGCTCATCGAACACCTCGTCGACCTCGGCGAAGACACCTCAGCCGGTGGCCTCGGGCAGGGTGAGCTCGACGTCTTCTACAAAGAGGCGCGCGCGAAGTTCGACGGCAGCGATGAGTTCAAGGATCGTTCGCGCGCTCGAGTCGTCCAGCTGCAGGACGGCAGCGACCCGGAGACGACCCGCCTGTGGGAATCGCTCGTCGCACAGTCGACGCGCCATTTCAACGAGGTGTACGACAAGCTCGGCATCCTGCTGACCGACGACGACCTGGCCGGTGAGTCGATGTATCAGCCGATGATGCTCGAGACGATCGGCAAGCTCGACGATGCCGGACTCGTGTCGGTCGACGACGGCGCAAAGGTCGCCTTCCCGCCCGGCTTCGAGAACCGCGACGGTGACCCGCTGCCGCTGATCATCCAGGCCCGCACCGGCGGATTCAACTATGCCACCAGTGACCTCGCGTGTGTCTATGACCGCATCAATCGGCTCGATGCCGACCTGATGCTGTACGTGATCGGCACGCCGCAGAGCCAACACCTCCAGATGGTGTTCGAGGTCGCTCGTATGGCCGGTTGGCTCGCCCCGCCCACCGAGGCGGTGCACGTCAACTTCGGCAACGTCCTCGGTCCAGACCGCAAGATGCTGAAGTCGCGCTCCGGGGATCCGCTCAAGTTCGTCGCGTTGCTCGACGAGGCGGTCGAGCGGGCGGAGACCTCCATCGCCGAGAAGAATCCTGGCCTGCTCGAACGAGATGCGACGATTGCGAAGACCGTCGGCATCGGCGCAGTCAAGTATTTCGAGCTGTCCACCGACCGCATCAAGGACTACGTGTTCGATTGGGATCGGATGCTCGCATTCGAGGGCAACACCGGGCCGTACCTGCAGTACGCACACGCTCGGATCTGCTCGATCTTCCGCAAGGCCGACGTCGACCGTACAACCGTCCGGACAGCTGCGATCACGATCGACCACCCGGCCGAGCGGGCGTTGGCGATGCGACTGATGGCGTACCCGTCGGCGATCGACACGACGCTGGCGACCTACAGCCCGCACAAACTCTGCACCTACGTGTACGAGTTGGCGTCGGAGTTCTCGTCCTTCTACCAGGAGTGTCCGATCCTGAAGTCCGACGAGCCGGTCCGCACCAGCCGGCTGGCGCTCGCCGACCTGACGGCTCGCGTCCTCGAGCACAGCCTCGGCCTGCTCGGCATCTCCGCACCCCAGGAGATGTGACATGACTGCGCTGCCATTGCAGCTGCTGTCCGACAACGCTCGGGTCGAAGCCGACGGATCACTGAGTGTCGGCGGATGTCGCATCGACGACATCGCCGCCGAGTTCGGCACGCCCGTCTTCGTCTACGACGAGGAGCACCTTCGCGTGCGGTGTCGAGAGGCCGTCGCGGCCTTCGGGCATCAGAAGGTCGTGTACGCCACCAAGGCATTCCTGTGCAAGGCCATGGCGAAGTTGGCCCATGACGAGGGTCTGCTCCTGGACGTTGCCTCAGGTGGTGAACTCGCCGTGGCGCTGGCGGCCGGGGTTCCGGCGGGCGCGTGCACGTTGCACGGCAACAACAAGTCGGTGACCGAACTGCGCGAGGCCATCACGGCTGGGGTGCGCCACGTCATCGTCGACAGCTTCGACGAACTCGATCGCCTGGATGCGCTCTGGGCCGAGGGTCTGCGGCACGCAAGCGGGGGAGCACCCAAAGCGGTGCTCCGGATCACGCCGGGCGTCGCGGCGCACACCCACGAGTTCATCGCCACGGGTCAGGACGACTCCAAGTTCGGGTTCAACCTGGGCAACGGCGACGCGATCAAGGCAGTCGACCGGGCCCGTCGAAGCGATTCGGTCGAGCTCGTCGGAGTGCATTGTCACATCGGCTCGAACGTGTTCGAAGCGTCGTCGTTCGCCAAGGCGGCCGAGGTGATGGCCGACTTCGCGGTGCCCCTCGACCTGCCCGAACTCGTCCTCGGCGGCGGCCTCGGCGTCGCCTACGTCGAGGGTGAGGAAGCACCCAACATCGCGCAGTGGGGCAACGTGTTGCTCGATGCCTGCGATGCACTCGGCGTCCGGTCCAAGGTCAGCGTCGAGCCCGGTCGTGCGATCGCGGCAGCAGCTGCGATGACGGTGTACACCGTCGGCACGGTCAAGCGCATTCCCGGCGTGCGTACCTTCGTCTCGGTCGACGGCGGAATGAGCGACAACCCGCGCCCCGTGCTCTACGGCTCGGGCTACGAGTCGTTCCTGCCGCGCGCTGCGGCGAGCCCGCGGGACCTCACCGCCCGACTCGTCGGCAAGCACTGCGAGTCCGGCGACGTGTTGTCGTTCGAGGCGAAGCTGCCTGCCGACATCGCGGTCGGCGACCTGTTGGCCATGCCGGTGACCGGCGCTTACGGACACTCGATGGGCTCCAATTACAACAAGATCACACGGCCACCGGTCGTGTTCGTCGCCAACGGGAACGCCCGGCTCGTCGTACGTCGTGAGACCTACGCCGATCTCTTGCGCACCGACCTCGGTTGACGCACGACTCCGCAGGCTCGACGAGAAAGCACCGACATGAACAAATGGGTCAACATCCTCCTGAAGCTCTTCAAGCAGTTCCAGGCTGCACAGAAGGAGCGCGAACGGGGGACCGGCAAACCAACGAAGCGCGAAGCGCCCCGGACCCGTCGTGTCGAGCAGGGGACGACGGTCGAATACACCCCCGATCTCGACGGTGACCCTGACCCGGGTGAAGTCGTGTGGACCTGGGTGCCGTACGAAGACGACCCGAACCAGGGCAAGGATCGCCCCGTCGTCATCATCGGCCGAACGGGCGACGACCTCGCCGGCGTGATGTTGACGTCCAAGAACAAGGGACGCGACGACCAGATTCCGGTCGGCACCGGAGCGTGGGATTCGAAAGGTCGGCCGAGTTTCGCCAAGGTCGACCGCCTGCTGCGTATCGACCCGGACGACGTCCGTCGCGAGGGCGCCATCCTCGACAAGGGCCGCTTCGACGACGTCGTCGGCAATCTCGCCAAGTACCACGACATCGTCCGCCGATAGTGCGAATGGGGTCAGGCCCCTTTCGCAACTCGTTGCCGTGACGTCGGCTGATCGTGTCTGCGACGTTTTTAAGTTACGTGGGGTCTGACCCCACGTAACTTTTAGGGGCGGCGGCCCATGAGGTCGAGGAGGCGTTGTTGGAGGGGAGCGTCGTCGGGGACCGTGCCGCTCGGGCCAGCACCGAACACGCCGAGCTTGGCAATGATCGGCGCCATCGGAGAGATGTCGTCCCACACGACCTGCACGACGTCGGCATCGAGCGACTCGTCCTCACCGATCGCCCGTGCGAGGTCCCACTGGTGGACCAGTAGATCGCTGATCCGGAAGCTGCGGAGTTGAGTCCCGGGCATGTCACCGGCAGGGTGCTGACAGATTCGGTCGTCGACATCAGGATGGATCAGCGCAGTTTCGGCGAGTGAGAGCGCAGTGGTGATCGCAGGCTGCGGATCATCTCGGAGGAAGTCGGTGCCGAGCAGTTCGATCGCTTCGCCCCGGTCGGCGCCCGATGCGATCGCTGCCGACATCTGGCTGCCGGCCACCACGTGTCCGATCAGTTCCGTGACGTTCCAATCCGGGCACGGGGTGGGCAGTTGCCATTGGTCCGCTCCGACCTTGGCTGCCATTGCTCGAAAGTGCTTCGTCGCAGTGGAGAGCGGATGGTCGTTCGTGGTCATCCCGGCGACAGTACCCGTCTCGGGTCGGCCAAGCATCTTGTCGGACGGACGGCACAATGCCGGGCGAGGGGTCGACGGCAGGCCCGTCGCCGCTCGATGAGCGAGTGGGCGAACGCACCCTGATCTGGTCGAAGTGAGCCAGTAGCCTCGGCCCGGTGACCAGCGAAACGACGTCATTCAAGATCGGTGTGCTCGGCTGCGGCAACGTGGGGGCAGCACTCGTCGACATCATCAGGTCGCAGCGCGCCACCGTGCTCGCCCGGACCGGCCTCGACCTGGAAGTCACCCGTGTCGCCGTGCGCAACATGTCTGCACCGCGTGATGTCGAACTCGATGATGGCGTCCTCACCCGCGATGCGATGTCGGTGGTCACCGACCCGGACGTCGACATCGTGGTCGAGTCGATCGGCGGCATCGAACCGGCGCGGGAGCTGATTCTCGCTGCACTCGAACACGGCAAGCCCGTGATCACGGCGAACAAGGAACTGCTCGCCAACGTCGGTGCCGAGCTGTACGCCGCCGCTGACGCGGCCGGTCGGGACCTCCTCTTCGAAGCTGCAGTCGCCGGTGGTATCCCGGTGATGCGAGCCCTCCGCGAAAGCCTGCTCGGCGAGCCGATCACCCGAGTGCTCGGCATCATCAACGGCACGACCAACTACATCCTCACCAAGATGACCGACGCAGTCGACGCCGGTGGCGTCGCCGACTACGGCGCGGCCCTCAAGGATGCGCAGAGCCTCGGCTACGCCGAGCGCGACCCGACCGCCGATGTCGAGGGCTACGACGCCGGCGCCAAGGCTGCGATCATCGCCACCGTCGCGTTCGGCAAGAAGGTGGTGGCCGGTGACGTCTACCACCAAGGCATCAGCGAGATCACGGCGTCGGACATCGCGATCGCCCGCCGCCTCGGATACGTCGTCAAGCTGCTCGGCATCGTCGAACGCGACGAGACCACCGAGGAGATCAGCGTCAGGGTGCACCCGACCATGGTCCCGGAGCATCATCCGCTCGCCACCGTCAGGGACAGCTTCAACGCAGTCTTCGTCGAAGGCGGCGCCGTGGATTCCCTCATGTTCTACGGGCGAGGTGCAGGTGGGGCCCCGACGGCGAGTGCAGTGTTCGGCGATCTGGTCGACGCCGCGATCAACCTGCGTGCCGGAACGCACGGAACGCTCGGCACGCTCGGCAAGGCGACGATCCGTCCGATCGACGAGACCTCGGCGGAGTACCTGCTCGGCCTCGACGTGGCCGACCAGCCCGGGGTGTTGCACGCCGTGACCGGTGTCTTCGCGAAGAACGGGGTGAGCATCCGTGCCGCCGAGCAGGAGGGCAAGGGTGCCGATGCCCGGCTCGTGTTCATCACCCACGTCGCGATGGAGAAAGACGTCCAGGCAACGGTGCGCGAGTTGAAGGAACTCGACGCCGTCCTCGAGGTCGGTGGCCTGCTCCGTGTGATCGGAGACTGACCGTGCCGCCGTCCAGTCAGCCGCCCACCCATCCCTCCATGCAGTACGTCTCGACGCGCGGCGACGCACCCGACCTCGGCTTCAGCGATGTGCTGCTCGCCGGCCTCGCGACCGACGGTGGACTGTACGTGCCGGAACGTTGGCCGTCCCTGACACGACCGAGCACGGCGCAGACCTACGCCGAACGCGCCGTCGAGGTGATGCTCCCGTTCGTCACGCCGGACATCGACGAAGTCACGCTGACCCATCTGTGTACGGAGGCCTACGCCACGTTCCGGCACCCAGCGGTGGCTCCGCTCATCCAGATCGATCACCGCCAGTGGGTGCAGGAGTTGTTCCACGGTCCGACGCTCGCCTTCAAGGACGTCGCATTGCAGCTCGTCGGCAGGTTGTTCGATCACGTGCTCGCAGCACGCGGTGAGCGAGTCACCATCGTCGGGGCCACGAGCGGCGACACCGGTTCGGCAGCGATCGACGGTGTGTCGGGATGTGAGCACGTCGACATCGTCATCCTCTACCCGCTCGGTCGAACGAGCGATGTGCAGCGCAAGCAGATGACGACGGTCGATGCGCCGAACGTGCACACCGTTGCGGTGGAAGGCACATTCGACGACTGCCAGGACCTGGTGAAGGCGATGTTCAACGACACCCACTTCCGCGAACGCAACCAGCTGTCGGCCGTCAACTCGATCAACTGGGCGCGGGTGATGGCCCAGACCGTCTACTACGTGACCGCATCCGAGGCGTTCGCCGAGCCGGCCACGTTCAGCGTGCCGACCGGCAACTTCGGCAACGTGCTCGCTGGGTGGATCGCCCGCGAGATGGGTGCCCCGATCCGGGACTTCATCATCTCGTCGAACACCAACGACATCCTCACGCGCTTCGTGAACGACAGCGACATGAGCGCACGGGCCGTGGTTCCGACCGTGAGTCCCTCGATGGACATCCAGGTGTCGTCGAACTTCGAGCGGCTCCTGTTCGAGATGAACGGTCGCGACGGCGGCATGACCACCGAACAGCTGACTCGTTTCCGGTCCGCTGGACGCCTGGACATCGAGGCCGATCAGCGCGAGCAATTCCTGACCGGATCGTTCCGAGCCGCTGCCTTCGACGATGCAACGACGCTGGCGGAGATCAGACGGGTGTACGAGGCAACGGGCTACGTGCTCGACCCGCACTCGGCGACGGCAACAGCGGCGGCGCGCATGCTGTCGGCGAGCGACGACCACGACGGCCCGGTGATCACGCTCGCGACCGCACACCCGGCGAAGTTCCCCGACGCCGTCGAGCAGGCCGTCGGGTTCCGGCCCGACCTGCCGGAGCACCTCGCCGACCTCTTCGATCGCGAAGAGCGAACACAGACCGTCGCCAACGACCTCGCCGCAGTGCAGCAGCTCGTCGAGCAGCTCACGAGTTGAGCGCAACCGGGTGTCGGCGACGCGACGCCCGAAACCCTGTCGACGGATGCGGCGTGGTGCATTGTCAGCGCTGGACCCTGCAGCGGTTCGGGGGGACGTGTCAGCAGGCCGAGAGGCGACGGGGAAATGACACCGTTGTCGGCAAGTGGGTGCAAGCGTTGCATTCCCGTTGGGAGACGGGCTATCGTCATCGTCACTCGGTTCGCCGAGTCGCACCCCGAACTCTCGGTCGTGTGCGAATGATTGTCCAGGGATCACCGTCGGGCGCGTTTCGTACCCTTGTTGCCTCCCCTGGAACCTGATCACTTCTCGACCCCGGCCGACTGGGCTGGACGCGAGAGGAGAGGACCAACGTGGCCGCTGCCGCACTCGAACAGTCCGTCCTGGAATCCAAGGACAAGGACACCCTCCTGGAAATGGCCAAGGCGCTCGGCGTCAAGGCCAACTCGCGACTCAAGAAGTCCGACATCATCGACAAGATCCTCGACAGCACGGGCCCGTCGGCACCGGCCGCGGCGACGTCGCAGTCGAATGACAGCCGGCATCGTGAGAGTCGTCCATCCGCACGCACTGACGAATCGGCGTCGACACGGGATGCTGTGCAGAACAGCGCCGAGGACGACAAGCCAAGGGACGACAAGCCAAGGGACGACAAGCCAAGGGACGACAAGCCAAGGGACGACGCGTCGAACGACAGCAGGCCGAAGAACAGCAAGCCGAACGACAGAAAGCCGAAGGACGATGGCGTCGTGCTCGGTGACGACGGTGAGCCGCTCGCCGACTGGGAGATCGCGCTGCGCGAGCAAGGGGTCGACACGAGCGTGAGTGGCCACGATCCTGCTGGAGGCAAGGAAAGCAACGGGCGCGACGACGCCAAATCGGGTGGATCGGGCAGCCGCCGTGAGCAGAGTGCTCGCAATCGTGATGGCAACCAGAACACCGGCAACCAGGGCGGCGAGCGAAGCGATCGTGGTGCTGGTGAGAACCGGAGCAACGACAATGGCGGCCAAGGTGGCAACCGCAACCGGAACCAGGGTGGCAGCAACCAGGGTGGCAACAGCCAGGGTGGCAACAGCCAGGGTGGCAACAGCCAGGGTGGCAACAGCCAGGGTGGCAACAGCCAGGGTGGCAACAGCAACAGCCAGGGCGGCCAGAACCGCAACAACCGCAACGATCGCAACGACGATGGAGGCGAGGGCGGTAACAAGCGTCGTCGTCGGCGTCGCAAGGGTGGCGGCCGCGGCAACGACGGGCCGCAGGGCGAAGACCTCGAGCTGCTCGACCAAGACGGTCAGCCGCAGAGCAACGAACCGATCGAAGTCACCGGCTACCTCGACGTGCGCGATGAGGGCTACGGCTTCCTGCGGACCAACGGATACCTGCCGAGCAAGGAAGACGCGTACATCACCGTCAAGATCGCCCGTCAGTTCGGTCTCCGCAAGGGTGACGAAGTCGTGGGCACCGTGCGAGCTGCCCAGCGCAACGAGAAGAACCCGCAGCTGATCGACGTCAAGTCGATCAACGGTGGCGATGCCGAGACGGCGAAGAAGCGTCCGCACTTCGAGAAGCTGACCGCGTTGTTCCCGGACCAGCAGCTCCGGCTGGAGAATCCGGCGGACCCCGCGAACATGACCGCCCGCATCGTCGACCTCCTGTCGCCGATCGGCAAGGGCCAGCGTGGCATCATCGTCTCGCCGCCCAAGGCCGGCAAGACCACGGTGATGAAGACGATCGCCCAATCGATCGAACTCAACAATCCCGAGGTCGTGTTGCTCGTCCTCCTGATCGACGAGCGGCCCGAAGAGGTCACCGACATGCGTCGCTCGGTCAAGGGCGAAGTCATCGCCTCGACCTTCGATCGCCCGAGCGACGAGCACACCCACGTCGCCGAGATGACGATCGCCAAGGCGCGTCGAATGGTCGAAGCGGGCAAGGACGTCGTCATCATCCTCGACGGCATCACCCGTCTCAGCCGGGCCTACAACCTGGCAGCACCGTCGAGCGGCAAGATCCTGTCCGGCGGCATCGACGCCGGTGCGCTGTACCCGCCGAAGAAGTTCTTCGGTTCGGCCCGCAACATCGAAGAAGGTGGCTCGCTCACCATTCTCGCCACGGCGCTGGTCGACACGAACAGCCGCATGGACGAAGCGATCTTCGAAGAGTTCAAGGGCACCGGCAACATGGAGTTGCGCCTGGACCGCAAGGTCGCCGAGCGCCGCATCTACCCCGCCATCGACGTCGATGCGTCATCGACCCGCCACGAGGAGTTGCTGTTCGATCGCAAGCAGCTCCAGATGGTCTGGAAGCTGCGCCGAGTCCTCAGTGGCCTCGCTGCCGACGGCAACGCCGCCCCAGGCCTGGAACTCCTCATCGACCGGCTGAAGACGTTCCGGACCAACGCCGAGTTCCTCAGCGAGATCGCAAAACAGCCGGGAATGTAAATGCGGCGGCGAGGGTTACACTCCTCCCGCCCGATCTGTCGTCGACGAACGTCCGTTCAGCCGGCACCAGAAGATCACGAAGGAATCGAGACGAATCATCATGAAGACTGACATTCATCCCACGTACACCGACACGACGGTCAAGTGCTCCTGCGGGAACATCTTCGTCACGAAGTCGACCGGCGTCGACGAGCTGAGCCTCGAGCTCTGCAACGAATGCCACCCGTTCTACACCGGCAAGCAGAAGCTGGTGGACTCCGGTGGTCGTGTCGAGCGCTTCAACAAGCGGTATGGCGCACGCAAGGGTGCTCCGACCAACGTCGAAGAGTGACATCGCGGGCCTCGTGCCCGCTCCGAACGCTTGCTCAAGAGATGGGCAAGATGATCGAACCACAGGCCGTCCCTTCGGGGGCGGCCTGTCGTCTTTTTCCTGGTCAGGAAGTCGACATGTCGTTTCGATGTCGCTATTGTGACGATCGGGTGACGGATCGGTCCTCAAGAACACGAGGTGGGCGCCGATATCGGATCAGCGGGCAACGCATGACCCGACGCAGCCACCGGGAACCTCCTGTCGCGAACGCAGAGGATTCTGAACGGCCAACATTCGAATGGCCAGATCCGAACGACGAGGACCACCCACCGTGCCACAGCTGAACGAGCGCAACGTTCGACACCTCCTTCGCCGGACAGAGTTCATCGACCGCCAAGAACGCGTCGACGAACTGATGCAGTCGACGTCGTTCGCCGCCGCAGTCGACAACATCCTCGACGTCCCGGCCAGTCCGCCGTCGGTGGTGTACCAGACCACCGACCCGGACCAGAACTGGCGTCGCGGCCAGGAACTGGCGCACTTCTGGTTCGATCAGATGGCAAACGATGCCCCGAAGCCGATGCTGGAGAAGATGGCCCTGTTCTGGCACGGCCACCTGGTGAGTGAGATCGGCAAAGTCGGCAGTGCCGAACTGATGCAGGAGCAGATCGACCTGTACCGAAGGGAGGGCCTCGGCGACTTCCGTGCGATGGTCAAGACGATGTCCGTGCAGGTCGCGATGTTGCGCTATCTCGACAACAACCGCAACGAAGCCGAGTCGCCGAATCAGAACTTCGCCCGCGAGCTCATGGAGCTGTTCCTCCTCGAGGTCGGCAACTACACCGAAGCCGACGTCGAAGCGGCAACGGCGGCGTGGACAGGTCACAGCGACAACTGGGAGACCGGAGAGTACGTGTGGCGCGACGATCTCCCGAAGCGTCCGTGGACGCCGATCTACCACGACAGCTCGCCCAAGCAGTTCCTCGGCCGAACGATCAACAATGGCGGTGACCCCCGACGTCACGGCGACGAGACGATCGACGTCATCTTGGGCGACGGCATCATCGCCGCCGATGTCGACAAGGCGCAGAATCGTGGTCGAGCGTCCCGTCAGGTCGCCGCCGAGTTCCTGTCCCGCAAGCTCTGGATCGACTTCGGTGATCAGCAACCGCCGATCGCTGCGATCGCAGCGATGCGCGACGCGCTCCTCGCCGGCGATTTCCAGATCACGCCATGGGTCCGCACGATGCTGCTGCGCGACGAGTTCTACACCGACGAGGTGTTGGACGGCCTCGTCCGGTCACCGGTCGACTGGGTGGTCTCGGTGCTCCATGCACTCGACCTCCGCTCGACCGACGCGACACCGATGTGGCTGCTCGGCAACACCGGCCAGGAACTCTTGCGGCCGCCGAACGTCAGCGGATGGAAGATCAACGGCTACTACGTCAACGCCAGCGCCATGGAATCTCGCGCTCGCATCGCCCAGGGCTTCGCCTGGCACGCCCACGTCGGCTACTGGGACGAAGGCGGGTACCTCCAGTTCCGCAATGGTCGCCTGACCCGCGACGAACTCCTGGAGTCGAGCGGGTGGCCCGAGTACGTGCCGACGATGCCGAACGAGGACGTCATCGACAACATTGCCGGCCTCATGGGTGTGGCACTCAGCGCTGCATCGCGCCAACGCCTGATCGATCACCTCGCCAACGGCGAACTCTGGGAACGCTCCGACGCCGTCTTTCTCACCCTGCTCGCCCCCGAACTGCACACGGCCTGAACGGAGGATCACCATGCTCGATCCCGACATCTCCACTGCTGGCGCCCTCCGCCACCTCAGCACTCCCGAAGCTGCACTGACCGCCCCCGGAGTCGATGACACGCACCACCTCGACCGCCGACGGTTCCTGCAGTTGGTCGGCATGGGCATGGGTGCCGGCATGGTTGCCGGTCCCGGTTCGTCGCTGCTCGACTCGGCGCTCGGCAACGGCGACACGTCGTGGGCTGCAGGACCGATCGGAGCGACCGACGGCATCCTGATCGTGCTCGGCATGTTCGGCGGCAACGACGGGCTCAACACCGTCGTGCCGATCGCCGACGGTCTGTACTACGACCAGCACGGCGACCTCGCGATTCCGGCCGGCGACACGCTCGCGATCAACAGCACGACGGGCCTGCACCCGGAACTGACCGTGCTGAAGGAGTTCTGGGATCGCAGCGAACTCGCGATCGTCGAGGGGCTCGGCTACCCCGACGCGGACCTGAGCCACTTCAACTCGATGGCCAAGTGGATGTCGGGCAAACCGGCCGGCATTCCGACGTCCGGATGGGTCGGCCGATGGCTCGACGGCTACCTCAACGGCTCCAAAGATCTCTTCGCCGCCGCCGAAGTCGGTCACTCCCTGCCGCTCCACATGATCGGCCAGGCGAGCCGTGCCACCGCCATCCCGGCGAGCCGACCGTCCTTCGGTGCACGCGACGACGAGCGATACCTCCGGCAGTACCAGACGGTCAGGAACCTCGCAACAGCTGGCACCTTCTGGGAACGTCAGATCGGCGGCGCCTTCGTCGATCAGCTCGACGTCGCGAAGACGATCGCCCCGTCGATCCCGGAGGAACTCCCCGACGTCGACCTGGTGGCTCGTCTCGAAGTCTCGGCCCGGCTGATCAACGCCAACCTCGGCTTCCGTGTCCTGACTGCGGGCTGGGGAGACTTCGACAGCCACGCCGGCCAACCGCAGCAGCACCCGGTCCGCATGCAGGAACTCAATGCTGCAATCCGACGCTTCTACGAGGTGCTCGACCCGGCATGGGCGAGTCGGGTGACGTTCATGACGTTCTCCGAGTTCGGCAGGACCAGCCACAGCAACGACGGCGCCGGCACCGACCACGGCACCTCGGCACCGCACTTCGTGTTCGGCGCCAACGTCAAGGGTGGCATGTACGGCCAACGACCGACGCTCGGCGGCCTGGAGCGATGGGAGCGCATGGCGCACCACGTCGACTTCCGGGACTACTACGGCAGCGTGATCGACGGCTGGCTGGGTGGTGGCGCCTCCGATGTCCTCGGGCACAACATCGAGAACCTCGGCCTGTTCGCGAGTCCGCCAGGTGGCACAGTCCCTGATGGTCCGACGAACCCGCCCGGTACACCGGTGCCGGTTGGGTTGACGGGGTACAGCCCACTGGATCCGCATCGAGTCCTCAACACCCGCAAGGGTGTCGGAGCAGCGAAACGCAAGATCGGACCTCTCGAAACGATCGTCGTCAAGACGGCCGGAACCCCCGGTCTGCCTGCGACCGGAATCGCCGCCGTCGTCGTCAACATCACCGGAACAGAGGCAGGAGGTGGTACGTACTTCACGACCTGGCCGCGCGGCGGCGCCGACCCCGGCAAGGTCAGCAGCCTCAACCCGTCCGCTGCTCGAACCTGCAGCAACTACGTGGTCACCGCAACCAACGACGCCGGTGAGTTCCTGTTGTACAACAACAGCCATCACACGCATGCGATCGTCGACATCGCCGGCTACTGCAGCACCGACGGGCCAGGTCTGCTCACCCCGCTGAACCCGTACCGGATGCTGGACACGCGCAAGGGCATCGGTGCGCCGACCGGGATGTTGCGCGGCGGCGGCTTCATCGATCTGCAGATCGCGGGCCGGGGCGGCGTGCCGGTCGAAGGAGCGGACTCGGTCGTGATCAACGTGACGACGACCAATGTGAGCGCGGAGGGCTGGGTTCGTGCTTACTCGCCCGACGTGGACTCACCGACGACGTCGAACGGGAACTACCGACCGGGCTACACCGTCGCCAACATGATGACGTGCAAGGTCGGGAGCAACGGCAAGATCCGGATCTACGTCAACGCCGGCCAACTCGACATGGTGGTCGACGCCGCCGGGTACTACGGAGCGACAGGATCACGCATGCAGGTTTCGTCGCCTGCGCGTATCCTCAACACTCGCAAAGGGATCGGATCACCAAGACAGCCGGTCGGGCCTGACTCGACGATCGATCTGACGGTACGCGGGCGCGGCGGTGTCCCGACGAACGCGAGCGCCGTCATCATGAACCTCACGGCGGTTGCACCCACGGTGGGAGGGTACGTCAGGGCGTTTCCGAGTGACGCGGGGACGTCCAAGACGTCATCGATCAACATGATTCGGAACGAGACGGTGGCGAACCTCGTGATCTCGAAGATCGGTGCCGACGGCAAGATCAAGCTGTTCAACAAAGCCGGCGACGTCGACCTCATTGCCGACGTGACCGGTTGGTACGTCTGACGATCGCTCCGAGGCAGGTCGGCAGCACCGCGGTCTCGGTAGCGTCGGGCGGGTGAGTGACTCCTCGACGAGCCAACGTTCTCAACTGTTGGCGATCAAACTGAAAGCGCTGGTCAGCGACCATCACGGCCAGCCGGTCGACTCCGACGCCGAGACGTTTCCGGCGGGAGCCGGGCTGCTGCACGACGACGCGGCGTGGGTGTTGGCAGACGGCGCAGCAGGCCGCTCCCTCGGTGGGGCGCTGGTCTGGGCGATCCGACGTTCCGCGACTCGACTGCATCTGATCGTCGAACAGGACACGGGTCTCCTGGCCCGTCGTGCCGAGTCGTTCTCGATACCGATCACGGTGTGGTACCCGGAGGAGCGGACGCTGCTGCCGGTGGTTGCCGAGCCCCTCGCAGCGCCACCGCCGGTTGCTGCCGAACACGAAGCGCTGCGCTCGCTGATCGTCGCGGGCGGAGCGAGTCCGCATGCAGAACACGGCGTGCTGTTCGGCGAGGTCCGCGGCTTGGAGGTGTGCCGAATCGTCGACAGCCCGACCACCGGGTACCTCGGCGAGCTCAGTGAACTGGCCGAACAGCTCTCGGCCGCGGCCCTCGCTGATGGTGATGGTGACGGCAGCGGGTTGCGGCTCGAAGTCGGTGTGGGGTCCGCTGATCGAGAAGCGTTTCAGCTGATGCACGGCGAGGTGCCGACCGTCGAGGCGCTCGCCAACATCGTGCGAGCGGTCGAGACGCATCGCACGATCGGCTCACGTCAGCATCCACTGAACCGTCTCGGAGCCGAGCGCTTCCTCCGGTGGCAGGCCGAGCAGGAGCCGGGCCTCGTCGGTTGCCGGTCGCTGACTCCGGGCCAGCCACCGCTGCCGCGACCCAACCTCAAGGATCCGACTCCGTGTGTCGGCGACGGCATCGACCTCGACGGTGAGTCCGTGCGCGTGGTGTTCTCCAGCGGGGTCGACCTCGACGTGCTGCCCTTCGTCGCCGATGTCCAGGCAATGGGGGAGTCGCGAGTGATCTTGGCGCTTCCCGAACGCGACCTGCTGCCGGTCGTCGCCGAACTGGCAGCGCTGCTGGTCGAACCGGTCGAGATCGTCGCGCTGCCCGCCGCCGTCGCCTGACCGTCTCACTGCTCGCCGTCTGGCCGCTCGACCAGGCCAGGTCCGCCGGATCCGGTCGGGGAGGTCGGAGAGGTCGGAGAGATCGGGCAGTATCCTGAGTTCGTCATGGCCCACCTCGACATGTTCGACCGTCTCCGTCAGGTGAGTGACGAGTACGAGACACTCGAACACCAGCTCTCCGACCCCGAGGTGCTGGCCGATTCCTCGCAGTTGCGAACGCTCTCCAAGCGCTACAACGACCTCGGTCCCGTCGTCGAGAAGTTCCGGCTCCTCCAGGCCTGCCGTGCCGATCGCGACGCCGCTCGCGAGATGCTGCCAGACGCTGCGGGCGACGATCGCGAGTTGCTGCAGGCCGAGATCGACGACGCCGACGCACAGCTCCCGATCCTCGAAGACGAACTCCGCGAGATGATGCTGCCGAAGGACCCGTACGACGGCAAGAACGTCGTCATGGAGATCCGTGGCGCAGAGGGCGGCGAGGAGGCGAACCTGTTCGCCCGCGACCTCTATGAGATGTACGACACGTACGCAGCCAACAGTGGATGGAAGACCGAGCTGCTGTCGTCCACACTCAGCGACATGGGCGGCTTCAACGAGATCACGTTCATCGTCAAGGGTGACACGGCATGGCGCAACCTGAAGTTCGAAGGTGGCCCGCATCGCGTGCAGCGCGTCCCCGTGACCGAGAGCCAGGGTCGCATCCACACGTCGTCGGCAACGGTGACGGCGCTCCCGGAGGCCGACGAAGTCGACGTCACGATCAACGACCACGACCTGGACATCGACGTGTTCCGCGCCAGTGGTCCCGGCGGTCAGAGCGTCAACACGACCGACTCCGCCGTGCGCATCACCCACCGCCCGACCGGTGTCGTCGTGTCGATGCAGGACGAGCGCTCCCAGCTGCAGAACAAGTTGCGCGCGATGACCGTGCTCCGCACCAGGCTGTTCGAGCTCGCCGAGCGCGAGCATCGCGAGTCGCAGTCCGATGCGCGTCGTTCACAGACCGGTGGTGGTGGCCGCAGCGAGAAGATCCGGACCTACAACTTCAAGGAGAACCGGGTCACCGACCATCGGATCGGATTCACGATCTATCGGTTGGCCGACACGCTCGCCGGTGACCTCCAACCCGTTGTCGACGCGCTCGCTGCAGACGAGCGGACGCGACTGCTCGCCGAGGGCGGCGACAGCGATTCCTGACATGTCTGGCACTTCTCTTCCGGCTGATGGTGAAGACGTGACGGCGGACTCGACGACCTGGCGTGCACTCTGGAACGAGTCGAGCGATGTGCTCGGCGATCGTCAGCACGCTCGGTGGATGTGTGAGACCGCGTCGGCGTGCGAACCCGACGAGTTCCTCGAAGCTCTGGACGACGCGCCGATGGCGCGCATGGTCAGCCATCTCGATGCGATGGTGGCCCGGTACCGCACCGGCGAACCGCTCCAGTACGTCCTCGGTCGCTGGGCGTTTCGTCGGCTCGACCTCGCAGTCGACCAGCGCGTCCTCATCCCACGTCCCGAGACCGAGATGGTCGCGGAGGTCGCACTCGCCTTGGCACGTCGTGTCGACGGCAGTCGGACGGTGATCGACCTCGGGACGGGTTCCGGTGCGATCGGACTCTCGCTCGCCGACGAACTCCCGATCGCGGGGACGACGGTCTGGCTGACGGACGCGAGTTCGGATGCGCTCGATGTCGCCCGCTCGAACCTGGCCGGCATCGGCAGAGCTGCGCAGAACGTCCGGATCGTCCACGGCTCGTGGTTCGAGCCGCTGCCCGCAGACCTCGTGGCCGATGTGATCGTGTCGAACCCTCCGTACGTGGCGGTCGGATCGACCGAACTGGAACAGATCGTCAGCGACTGGGAGCCGTCATCGGCACTGCTCGCCGGATCCGACGGCCTCGACGATCTGCGCACGATCATCGCCGGTGCGTCCGCTCGACTGGTCCCTGGTGGCTGGCTCGTGCTCGAGATCGGCAGCGATCAAGGCGATGCCGTTCGGGCGCTGCTCGATGACAGCGGGTTCACGAGCATCGACATCGAGACCGATTTCGCCGGTCACGACCGCACGGCCGTCGCCCAGCGCCCCGACTGACTCCGGCTGACCCGGACCGAACATTCAGTCGAAGCGGACGGCGACTTCGGCGAGAATGGAACCCTCTTCCGGGCTCACCTCGTCGTCGACGCCGGCGACTTCGCGGGCGGCGGAGAAGAGCGCCGATCGCAGCACGCGGCTGCTGATCCGACTGTCGATCGAATCGAGGAACTCCTCGACACGGTCCCGCTCGATCGCATGACGGGCTTCTTCGATCGCCGGTCGGAGGTATTCCTCGAAGGCGAATCCGTCGTTGCGCCACTCGGTGCTGATCTCGCGGACCAGCTCGACCTCTTCGTCGGCGATGTCCTGATCAGCCAGCATCACCAGCGCAAGGAGCTCGAGGGCGGCCTGATGTTCGAGATTGGCGGTGGCGTGCACGGCGACGCCGCGGTACAGCTCGGTGAGGCGATCGTTCATACCGAGGCGACGTTAGACGACCGCTCCGCCCCGGGCGCGGCCCGTCAGGTTGTGCCGCTCGTTCGGCGATTCTCTGGTGTGACTCAGGTCGTCTTTGCGGCGCCCGTCAGCTCGGATCGGGAAGTGAGCGGTTGAGGAATTCGAGCTGGTGCAGGAGCAGGTTCTCGGCGACCTGGGCCTGCGGTGTCATGTGGGTCACTCCGACGAGCGGGAGAACCTCGTGAGCACGGCCGGCGGCGAGAAGCGCCGAGGAGAGTTGCAGGGTGTGTGCCGCCACGACGTTGTCGTCGGCGAGGCCATGGATCAGCAGCAACGGTCGGGTGAGGTCGGCTGCCACCGGAAGGAGTGAACTGGCGTCGTACTGCTCGGCGCGTCCGTTCGGGTCGCCCAGGTAGCGCTCGGTGTAGTGCGTGTCGTACAGCCTCCACTCGGTCACGGGCGCCCCGGCAACAGCGGCGTGGAAGAGATCAGGACGACGCAGCACGGCGAGGGCAGCGAGGTAGCCACCGAAGCTCCAGCCCCGAATCGCGACGCGTCGGAGGTCGAGTGCCTGGGTTTGCTTGGCGACGAACTGCAGTGCCTCGATCTGGTCCTCCAGCGGTGCGGTTGCCAAGTCGCCACTCACGACCCGTTCCCACTCCGAACCGCGCCCCGGCGTGCCGCGGCCGTCGGCCACGATGACCGCAAAGCCCTGATCGGCGAACCACTGCGACGCGACGAATGCGTTGTGCGATCGTTGGACGCGGAGTGCATGCGGCCCACCGTACGGGTCCAGCAGAACGGGAAGCCGACGACCGGCGTAGGTCGTGGCATGGTCGTGCGGAAGCAGGAGCGCGACGCTCAAACCGGTCTCGTCGGTCCGGAAGAACTGGACGTTCGGTGTGACGAGGGGCATCTCGGCGAACGAGGCGATGGTGTGGGTCTGTTCATCCTGCTCGTGGCGCTCGCCCTGCCCGGCGTCGCCGGTGCGGGTCACGGTCACCGTGGCGCCGGGCTCGTCCATCGAGGCCGACCGGGTCACGACCGTCGGGCCGCCACTCCAGATGGTGTGGACTCCGGGCTCATCGGTGAGCGCGGTCAGGGTGCCGTCCGCAGCGCGTTCCCACACATGCAGCGACGTGGCGTCGTCGATCTCATTGGCAGTGAAGCGGACGCGTTCGGCTGACACCGACAGCACGGAGCGGACCTGGAGGTCGGTCGGGGTGACGGGCTGACCGGCGACCATCAGGCGTCGTGCGCCGTCGCGGTCGGCTGCAGTGACCAGGGTGCCGTCGGGCAGCAGGCGTGGGGTGCCCGGCACGAGTTCGACCCAGGCATCGTCGTAATCGTGGGCCAGGACTTCGGTCTCGCCGGTGATCTCGTCGACCCGCAGCGTCATCGTCCCCCGTTGGTCGCGGGCCTGGACCATCATGATGAGACCGGCATCGGTCCAGTCGACCGATGCGAGGTACGGGAAGAACTCCTGGTCCCAGTCGACGTCCGTACGCGAGCCGTTCAGCCCGAGCAGGTGCAACGTCACGATCGCGTTGTCGGTACCCGCAGCCGGGTAGCGCACCGTGCGCGCCGGGGTGCCCGGTTGGGCCGGGTCGGCGATCGTCCACTCGTCGACCGGGGACGTGTCGACGCGGCACGTCGCGATGGTGCTGCCATCCGGGCTCCACCAGTAGCCGCGGAACCGGTGCATCTCCTCGGCGGCGATGAAGTCTGCGCTCCCCCACGACACGGTGTCCGCCTCTCTCGGATCGCCGCCAGCGAGGACGCGCCAGGAGCCGTCGAGTTCGCCGATGCAGAGGAGGCGCCCACTCACGTAGGCGATGCGCCGTGCGGTCGGATCGGGGCGCGGATCGAAGACCGGACCGGCGACTGCGAGTGGACGGGCGAATCCGCTCAGGAGTCCGGCAGCGAACAGTCGCCCGCCGAGTGCGAAGGCCGCGACCTTGCTCGAGCGGTCGGTGGCGTAACCGGTGATACCGCCGCCACTCTCCCGGGCGCGTTCTCGTCGTGCTCGTTCCGCGGCTGGGAGGTCGTCGGCGTCGTCGTCGGAGAGCAGTGCGCGTGGGTCGCCGACGAGGCGTTCCTCGCCGGTCGCGACGTCGAGTACCCAGAGACCGTTGACCGGATCGGAGCCACCGGAACTGCGGAGGAAGATGACTCGTTCACCATCGGCGGACACCGTGATGTCGCGTGGCGCACCGAGCGTGAACCGCTGGGTGCGGGCGTGTTGACGAGGAAACGTGTCGGCGCCGTCGTAACCGGCGCTCGTTTCGTCGTTCTGGCCGGCGTCGGAATCCGTTGGAGTCACGTGTCACAGACTACGGAATGAAGCGGTCCGACGTCAGGGCCGGGTTGCGCCGAGTTTTGAACTGTTCAGCGCGAGAAGTGTTCGACGGCTTCGACGACGATGCCGTACGCCTGCTCTGCATCGACCTGGGTCAGGACCCGGGTGTTGGTGGGCATCCGATGACGAACGAGGCGTTCGTCGATGATGGTCATGCCACGGGTGAGTTCGCCGGCGGTCTCGACGGCCACGTGGCGTTCGACGCTCGTGAACAGGTCGGAATGGGTGAGGGCGAGAATTGCCAGCGGATCGTGGATCGCTGCGCCGTCGATCGTGCCCTCGTCGTGCGCGGCCCGATACATGTCGGAGAAGAAGAAGAGCAGGTCGGCGAGCGTGGTGGCCAGCGTGCCCCCGATCTCGCGCATCCGAGCGATGCGGGGCGGCGTGGCCCTGAACTGGTGTGTGACGTCGAGGCCGGCCATGACGATCGGAGCGCCGCAGGCGAAGACCTCGGCGGCGGCCTCCGGGTCACCCCAGATGTTGAACTCGCCGACCGCGGTGCGGTTGCCGTACGAACCGCCGCCCATCAGCGAGATACCAGCGACTCGCTGTGCGATCGTCGGGTCGTCGCGCAGCGCGAGCGCGATGTTGGTCAGCGGGCCGGTCGGGACGAGCCACAAGTCGTCGTGTCCATGACACGAGTCGACGATGAACCGCACGGCGTCGGTGCCATCGAGCGGTGTCGTCGGTGCCGGCAGCGCGGCTCCGTCGAGGCCGCTCGCGCCGTGGATGTCAGGAGCCGCCTCGAGTCCGCGGACGAGCGGACGGTCGGCGCCCGAGTGCACCGGCACATCGATGCCGAGCATGTCGCGCACGACGAGCGTGTTGTATGTGGTTCGGTCGAGTGGAGCGTTGCCGGCGACGGTGGTGATGCCGATCAGTTCGGTGTGGCGTGCCGCAACGACGATGGCGATCACGTCGTCGTGTCCGGGATCGCAATCGAGCAGGACCCGGGGCGGAGCCGAGCCGGGCTGCGCTGACGTGCTGGAGGCGCTGGGGGTGTTCGCCTCGGTATCGGAGGTGGTGCTGGTTGCATCGGCGGGGTCGACTGGTCCTGACATGGCGCCGAGCATGCCAGCTCGTCGGCCACACTGGCGAGATGCAGCATCGCGACCGGATCAATCGTCAGCGGCCGGGTACCCCGAACCCGACGTCCGTGAGTTCACTCACCGGTTTCCTCGTCGGTTCGCTCTTCGGTCCGATGGTGATGGTGATGATGATGATGGTCGCCGGCTTGGCCCTGGCGTCGTGCAGCTCGGGTGGAGGCGGCGAGATCAGTGAGCCATCAGGAACCGTGGACAGCATCACGGACTCCGTCGATCCGGGTCCTGACTTCGTCCCGACCGAGACCGATTCGGCAGGGGGTTCTGATGCGACCAATCCCGACGTTGGTGCTCCGACGACGGAGTTCGACCTCGATGCTCAGCCTTCCGTGCCGCCGATCGACCCGATTCCCGAGACCGGTGTCCCTGGCATCGACAGCTCCGACGCCTTCTGCCGCGCGTGGAGTGAGTTCGCCGGGAGCTTCCAAGCGCTCGGGCTGACTTCGGCAGTCGGCGATGCGGCCAACGCCGTGCGCCTCGAGGTCATCGCAGCGAGTTCGGTGACGAGCGCCGTGGAGACGATGGAGGCGAACCTGCCCGCCGAACTCGAATCCGAACGCTCGGCGCTGATCGACGACTTCGCCGGCCCCTTCTTCGCCCGGGCAGTGGTCGCCGAGGCGGCGCTGGTCGGTGCGGGTGTCGACCCGGACCTGCTCCGAGACACGTGGATCGCCACGCTCACCGAGGCAGGCGTCGACGATCCGATGATCGAGGTGCAGTTGGCAGCCGACATCGATGGAGCAGCGCTCGATGCAGCAGTGGTGTCGTTCGCCGACGCACAGCCGCCGATCGTCGAGGACCCGACGCTGATCACCGACGCGTCGATCCCGGAGACCGAGACCTACCTCGCCGACGTGTGTCCCGACGGCGGCATCCTCTCCGGCAACGACGTCACCGGCAGCTGAAGACGACTTGGTGCCAGGCACCAACTCATCTGCCGAAGAAATCTTGATCTGCACGACGGAAACCGGCCGGCGGTGTCGTCGAACAGGGTGACAACGAGAGGTGAACCCTGACGTGAACGACAACGAACAGCGATGGAAGGTCGACTCCGAGGCGGGGTTGCTGGCCTTCTACGACCACGCATTCGACGATGCCTTCCGATGTGCCGCTCGGCTGACCCGCGGCGACCGAGCTGCCGCCGAGGACCTGGTGCAGGACGCTTTCGTCCGACTGGTACGGGCCATTCGCTCGGGCGATGTCGCCGATGTCGGTGTGGGCTGGTTGATCACGACCATCCGCCGACGATTCATCGACGGGTTGCGATCGTCGAAACGCGAGGAGCGACGCATTCGGCTCGTCGCGGTCGACCCGGTTGCGCGGAATCAGCCTCCGCTGATCGCACCGTCGCTGCTCGACGGTCTCAGCGACCGCGAACGAGCCGCGCTCATCTTCCGCTATGTCGACGACCTGCCAGTGGCCGAGGTCGCCGCACTGCTCGACACCACCGTGCGAGCCACTGAATCACTGTTGCAGAGAGCCAAACGGAACGCCCGAGGATCGGAGAACGCATCATGAACGAGCCATGGATCGACGAACTGCGCAACGAGGTCGACGTCGCTGCCGAGCGAATTGCGCCAACCATCGACTTCCGCGACCAGCTGCGCATCGACCTGATCGATGAGTGGAACGGTCGTCCGATCGTCGAGCGCAGCACGCACGATGCTGACGGAGATGCCCGTCGCCCGCGCCGAGGTTGGTTGCTCGCTGCTGCGGCCGCCACGGTTGCGCTGCTGGGCGGCCTGGTCGTCGCCACGCGACCCGATGACCGAGTCGTGACCCCGACGCCCGCCACCGAACCCGATCAGCCGACGCCGACGAGTCCGGTCATCGAGACGCCCGCCACGACTGCGGTCACCGTCCCGAACGATTCGACCGTTCCGACCAGCACACCGCTGACCACGATCGACACCCCGACCGATCGTGTACTCGTCGTGCCGCTCGATCCGACCACACCGGTAGCCGTCGAGTCGATCGCCACGGTCGAGTACGGGACCGGACCCAACCAGATCGAAGTCCTGAACGGCGAGTTCCCGCCGCCAGCCATCCAGTACATCGGCGGCTACCTCGTGCTGGAAGATGCTCCGCAGTCGGGTCTCACCGGCCGCGGGCTGATCGTCGAGGGCGGCACCGGCGACGTGGTCCAGGAAGTCACGTTCGACGGCCTCGAACCAGGCGGAACGCCGCTCGGCGTCCGCAGCCTCGACGGCGGGGGTGTCGTCATTGCGACCATCCACGACGAGGCGCCCCGTGTCCGCGTCCGTCAGTACATGCAGAACCCGCCCGGAGTGTTCAACTCGTTCGGCGAGGGCGCTGACATCGAGGCGCTCGGTGACGGCCGACTGGAGATCACGTCCGCAGGAGCGACGTGGGATGGCGAGTTGGTCATCGCGTCTGAACCTTCGGTGGCCCGAGCGCAGGTTGGCGTCAGCGACCCGTTCGGTGGCCCAGCGCAGACGTACGTCGTCACTCGTCCGATCGGCGACGGAACGACCACGGCGAAATGGACGCTCGATGTCATCGTCGACGAAGTGTCTCCGCCGGGTTCCGACACGGCGTACGTCGAGCCGTTCGGGGACGGCGTGCTGTTCTCCGCCCCGAACTCGAGTGCCCGAGACGCGCAGGCGCCACTCGTGCTGCTGCGTAGCGACTTCACGGCTGACGTGTACGACCTCGACGGTTGGTCGATCGCCGACGTCCGTCCTGACGGTGCGCTTCTGACCCGCTCGGCGCCGGACGGCCTCGAACTCGGCCTGCTCCGACCCGCTGCGACCGCTGGTCCCGAGTCGTTTGCGAGCCCGCTGGCGGATTGGCCTGCATCGGCAACCGACCTCGCCGGTGGCACGCGTCTCGCCGACATGCCGTATCTGCTGCCAGCAGTCGACCCGCCGGCAGCAGACGTGGCGTACCGAAGCGAGTTCGAGAGCGAGTTGCTCGACAACCTCGCGTATCGGCAGAGCTGGGTCGCGGCCGACGGGTCCGGATACCTGGTCATCGCAACCGACCCGGATCGGCCCGATCTCACGCCTCCCGAGTCACGGACACCGGTCGATGTGCCCGGCTGGGACGACGCATACCAGACTCGAACTGCTGACGGATTCGTCAGCATCGTGCTCGTCGACGGTTCCGGGCACGTCGGTGTCCGTGTTGCTGGGTTCGAGGTCGCTGATGTGCTGCGTGTCGCTCGAACGTTGGAGCGCGTCGGGGACGGCGAACCGGGTTGGACATTCGACATGACCGGTCCACTGTTTGATCAACTCACGCCGTTCGGTGCGTCCGGAACCGCACGCACGGCGTTTCGGTCGCTGTTGTGGAAGGACACGGGTGGGGAGATCGTCGCTCAGATCGACATCAGTTCGAACACGGATGAGACCTTGGCGGGGACGTTCCCCTTCTCACCCACCGAAGGTGAAGTGACCATCGGGGACGTGATGGATCGCGAAGCGATCGTCGTCAGACCTGTCGGCACCGACAAGGTCGTGATCGCCTGGCCGGTCTCGCCGGAGGTCGCCGTGCGGCTCGGCTACATCGGCACGGTCGACGATGCGTTGGCGTTCGCCCGCAGCATTGCAGTCGTCGACGAAGCTGCCTGGACACAGGCGACCGCCGTCGACTCGACCCCACGTGACGGCTGCGACAGCCTGTTCTGCTGAGGAGGAGATGGGACGAATTGGTGCCTGGCACCAAGTCGTCCGACACCACGTCGTCTCAGACGAGGAGGGTGCCTTCGGGGTCGAGTTCGCAGCCGACGCCGACCCATTCGCCGTCGCACATCGCCGCAGCAATCGCCGGGTCCGACGACATGCCCCACGCCCGACGCCCATCGGCGAGGAGGCACGATGCGAGTGCAGTTTCGGGTTCGCCGTCACGCGAGAACATCACCGAGTAGGCCTCGATCGTCGCCTCGCCAGCGGCGTCTGCAGGTGTTGCCAACTCGCGCTTGGGCAGCGCATCGACCACGTCCTGAGGTGAGCCGTGGCGGAACGCAGTCGCCGGGGGAGTGGTGCTGTACACCCCGAACGCGTGCTTGGTCGCATAGCCGCCGTTCGCCCACGTGAACCCGAACTCGCCGGGGCGGTCCCGAAGGTCGTTGACGACGGTCGCGATGGCGTGCATCACGTAGTTGTTCCACGGCCCGCCGCAGAACGTGAGGCCGCCGGTGCGTGACCACTGTCGCCCGCTCCCCGGGGTGATGTCGACCCCGAGTGACTGGGCGCCGAGCTGCACCGCCGACGGGAAACAGGAGTAGAGGTCGAGGACGGACACGTCATCGAT
>RCMY010000185.1_pt1 | contig 56658 bp, 51 predicted proteins | sample 2041341 | NCBI WGS metagenome assembly RCMY01 (sample SAMN09708234, study PRJNA481090) | Marine sediment metagenome, whole genome shotgun sequencing project.
CACCGTTTTCTCATGGTATTACTAAAAGAATGCAAAATGAGGATTTAAGTAACTTTATGATGGATAGGATGAGATTCGTATTACCTAACCAGCAGAAAACATAATCAAAGATACTTAAATCCTCATTTTGCATTCTTTTAGTAATACCATGAGAAAACGGTGTAAGTACTACGCATGGTATATCAGTAAATCTGCCTTTTATATCGCGTGCCACAGAAAATGCGTCATTATCAGCATTACCAGGCATACAAATCACCAAATCAATATTCGTTGTATTGAGTACTTTAGTAGCCTCATCTGTTGTTGAAACCTTAGTAAATGTTGGTGGATATCTAAGTCCAAGTTCCATATACTCATTATATATTTTTTCGTCAACACGTCCGTCATCCTCTAACATAAATGCGTCATAAGGATTGGCAACTATCAGAACGCTATATATTCGTCTCATCATAAGATTGGCGAACGTCACATCTTTTAGATAAAACTTATTGAATTCATGGGGTATTTTATATTCCATGGCTGTTTTAGTTTGCATTATATCTGCAAATATAGCATTAATAATTGATAATACCATGAAATAATTATTGTATTTTTCTTATCTTTGCACACTAGAGAAGTGCCACTATAGCATACAAACATTCTGTCTATACTCACTCTTTTTCACTGCCTTTTGATGGTAGCGTAATACATAAGACGATAAAGTAACGGATAAAAATCAAGATTATGGAATTTACAACAAAAGTAGACATCACTAAATCATCATGGACGATTCATCCTTGTGAAAGAATGCTTTTCGTGGGGTCTTGCTTTGCAAACAATATTGGAAAACGATTTCACGAAGAAAAATTCAACACTGATATTAATCCTTATGGCGTCATGTATAATCCTGCAAGCATTCTGCACACTGTTGAAAAATACTTTGAGGAGTCTGAAAGCCAACCAGATAAGGCTTTTCTCACTCTAGGTACCAATCACGTTTATATACTAAATGAAACTGGCGAAATAGTAGACAATTGCATGAAAAAACCACAAAAGCTTTTTACCGAGAAAATACTATCAACTGATGAATGCTACAACTATCTGCGTAAAGCGGTTATGAGATTGATGTCTAAAAATAGAAATATCAAAATCATTGTGACAGTTAGCCCTATCAGATATCGTAAATACGGCTATCACGAGAGTCAACTCAGCAAAGCAACTTTATTACTTGCTGCCGACAAACTTACAAAAGAGGAACACGTGGATTATTTCCCTGCCTACGAAATTCTTAATGATGAATTACGTGACTATCGTTTTTACAAAGAAGATATGCTGCATCCAAGCGATCAGGCAGTTGAGTATATTTGGGAAAGGTTTGCCGAAACTTATTTTGGCAATGACACCAAAGAGTTTCTAAATGAATGGAAACCGATTAAAGAGGGTTTAAATCACAAGCCGTTCAATCCGGAATCAGAAGATTATAAGAAATTCATTAATGACGTAACGAATAAATACAATTCATTTGCAAAGAAATGGGGCATAACAAAATAAAGTTATTATGATTGTTTAAAATCAAAAAAGTCTGCATTGTATCATATTGATGACAATGCAGACTTTTCTTATTTAATAAAGAATACTAGTTAGCCTTCTTTTGTTTTTTACGTTCGATGTAAACCGCAAATAAAACTACAAACAAAAGTATCACGTAAGATATATATGCGATTGTTTCTGTTTGGTCTACACTCTTCGGATAGAACGTTAGCACTACCTTATGATTTCCTGGCGCAACATTCAAAGCACGAAGCACATAGTTTACTCGACCTAATTCTACAGGCTTACCATCTACAGTTGCAGTCCATTCAGGATAGTATATTTCTGAGAACACGACAACTCCGCCAGTAGCGCTCTTCACATCATAACACAACTTGTTTGGTTCGTATGAAGTTATCTTAACCAAAGATGTACTGTCTTGTAGTTTAGACATTCCTAGTTGTTTCTTGAATTTAGCATCAGCAACAGCCTCATGACGCAAATTGATTTTGCCAAGTTCATCTATTTCCTGATTTGCATTATCTACATAATTTATTTTGTCAACAAACCAAGCATTACCATAAACGTAAGGATTCTGAATACCCACAGTCTGATTTCCCTGTAAAGGAACAATAAAGTATTTAGCGTTAAGCATATTCAATATAGGGAATATACTATCACCGCTCACCTTTGTCATGTCTCCACCAGCAGCAGATATAGCAGGCATTAGTTTCTGCATTTCTGGACTAATGTAAGCTTCGATCAGTTCTTGGTAACGACGCAATTTTGCAGCATGGTATCCACCAATACTCTTGTGATAATAACTTGTTTCGTTTTCGTTAAACGTATTTGTAGACAAGTTTAGCACACGGTAATCCAAGCTCTTATCCTGAAGAATTTGCTTATCAGTAGCAGTCATAGGCTGTGCCTGTTCACGAACGCTCTGTTCTACAAACATATCATCATTAAGATAACGTTTATTTACCTGCCACATATCAATAAGACAAAGCAAAGTTATTGCACCAATCATATATTGGGCTTTTAGCTTTCCTGACTTGAAAAGGAACAAGAAGAAAGAACCAATAACGATAATCCAGAATGAACGCCAACAATCTGACGTAAAGATGCTTTCACGAATACTACGCAGATTACTCTCCAACGGACCTAAGTAATTAGCAGGAATACTCTTCAGTGCCTGCATTTCTGATGAAGAAATGAAATCAGAGAAGAATGCAGTTGGCATAATTGCAAAAAGTAATGCAACACCAGCTGTAAGTCCAAAACTAATATAAACGAATTTGATCTTTCGTTTTAGAATATCTGGCTCATCAACAATCTTCTTCAATGCTAACATCGCAAGTAACGGTATCGTAAATTCTGCAATAACAAGAATTGACGCAACCGTTCGGAACTTACTATACATAGGCACATAATCTATGAAGAAGTTTGTGAAAGGCATAAAGTTTCGTCCCCACGACAGAAGAATACTCAATACTGTAGCTCCAAGCAAAGCCCATTTCATAGGTCCCTTAACAATAAACAATCCCAGTATAAACAACATTAGCACAAACGCACCTACATATACAGGTCCACTTGTTCCAGGTTGTTCACCCCAATACTGTCCCATCTGCTGGTATACCTGCATGAAATTAGGATCAGCCTTCTCCATCGCCTTAGCATTAGAAGCCAAAGGAACAGAAGCACCACCTTTAGTATTTGGAACTAGCAACGTCCAAGTTTCGTCAATACCATAACTCCATTGAGTTATATAGTCACGATCAAGTCCACTGTTAGTTTGGTTAGCAGTATTTTTCTTTACCAGTTCACTTTTACCTCTCATACTTTCCTGAGAGTATTGCCAAGTATGGTAAAGATTAGATACATTAAGCATTATTCCGATAATGGCACCTGCTGCACAAGCTAATGTTGCCTTTCCGAAATGTTTTAAATTCTTTTGTTTTATCGCCTCTATAAGATATGCAATAATCATAAAGAATATCACAAAGAGGAAATAATATGTCATCTGCACGTGATTTGCAGCAACTTCGAACGCGGAGAATATAGCCGTGACAATAAAGCCCCAAAGATACTTCCCTCGATATGAAAGAACGACTCCGGCTATCATTGGCGGAAGATAAGCAAGGGCCATCACCTTCCATATATGTCCCGCAGCTATAATGATAAAAAAGTAGGACGAGAATGCCCATACAACAGAACCCAAAGCAGCAAGCGTCTCTTTAAAGTTAAATGCACGCAGTAGAATATAGAATCCTAAAAGGTATGCAAAAACATACCATACATTTTCAGGTAACCACAAATGATATGCTCTGATTACCTGCTGCAAAAAACTTGTACTTTTGTAAGTCGGTGCAGTCTGATAAGTTGGCATTCCACTGAATGTGGCATTAGACCATCTTGTAATCTTACCAGTGCGATCATGATATTCACTTTGTTCCTGACCAGCACCACGACCAGCAGAAGCATCATGGCGATACAGAATTCGTCCTTCTGTATCAGCAGGAAAGAAATAGGCAAAAGAGATTACTGCAAAAACTACCACAACCAAAAGGTCTGGCAGATATTTCTTTAAAGTTTCCATTATATTTTTATAAACGTTTATATTTTTGATATCTGTGTGCAAAGATAGTGCAAATATTAATGAGAACAAAATGAATTTGTTCATTTTTTATCTCTATTCACAGCCTATTTTCAACGCTATTTAAATATACATAAAAAAACATACGGGACACAGACTTAGTCAGTATGCCCCGTATGTACGAAAAACAAGAATTACACTCTACTGGCGATTCTCATTCTTTGTTTTTATGTGTTCTTCATATTCAGCTAATTCACGTTCACCAACATGTGCTAATCCATAATGTTCATCATGTTGGCTAAGGTCTAGACCAATTTCCTCACTTTGAGAACTTACGCGCATTGGAATCATTTTGTCAATAAGCCAATATCCAAAATAGCTCATTCCAAAGGTGTAAACAACTACGATTACAACTGCCAATATGTGGTAGAGGAATACTACAAAACCAGCCCAAGTTCCAGATATCAAACCGCCTTGGATAAATATACCTGTTAGAACAGTACCGAAAATACCACCTGTTCCATGAGTTGGGAATACATCTAAAGCATCGTCTATTCTAGAATGACTACGCCAATAAACTGCAATATTACAAATAATTGTTATCACAAATGAGATAAATATACTCTGTCCTACTGTTACATAACCAGCAGAAGGAGTAATTGCAACAAGACCAACTACACATCCTACGGCTGCACCCATTGCAGACGGTTTGCGACCACGAAGACAGTCAAAGAATATCCATGTCATCATTGCTGTTGCACTAGCTGTATTTGTATTCAAGAAAGCTTTTACTGCAGTACCATCTGCATGAAGCGAACTTCCGGCATTGAATCCAAACCATCCGAGCCAAAGCAATGCTGCACCAAGTAATACAAATGGAATATTTGCAGGTTCTGCATCTATCGTTGATTTCTTTCTTCGTCCTAGGAATATAGCTCCTGCTAATGCCGCCACACCTGAAGATGCATGGACCACAATACCACCGGCAAAGTCAACTACTCCCCATTTCAGAAATAGTCCGTCTGGATGCCATACCATATGTGCAAGTGGACAATAAATCATAACAAAGAAGAATATCATAAAGAACATATAACCAGAAAATCTAACACGCTCTGCAAAAGATCCTGTTATCAATGAAGGTGTAATAATAGCGAATTTCATCTGGAACAAGGCAAACAGCGCCAAAGGAATCGTTGCTCCTCCAAGCACCTTACCAGTTGCAGTCATATATATACCGGCTCCAACATTTTTAAACATCATAAAAGTAAATGGATTACCTATAACACCTCCAATATCGTCACCAAAAGCAAGACTAAATCCAAACACAACCCAAAGAATACTAATCAGTCCCATCGCAATGAAACTTTGGAGCATTGTTGATATCACATTTTTTGCTCCTACCATACCACCATAGAAGAATGACAATCCTGGAGTCATCATCAACACGAAAATTGTTGAAGTGATAAGCCAAGCTACATCGGCCGCATTAATCTTTGAAAAATCACATGTGAACGAGGGTTCACCTACAAAGAGCCCTGCTATGGCTATAATCACCATTGAGATCATCAATATTATCCATCTCTTTTTCATTGTTTTCTTTTCCTTTATCATAATAATCAATCTTTATAAGCTTGTTCATGTATTCCTGTAACAGCACGACCACTCGGATCATTCATATTCTTAAATGCTTCATCCCACGCTAGGGCTTCAGCTGTACTACAAGCAACACTAGGCACGCTAGGTACTGTACGTGCTGCACTATCACTTGGGAAATGTTCTGCAAAAATAGAACGGTAATAATATTCTTCCTTATTTCTTGGAGGATTTACAGGGAATCTTTCTTCTGCATGTTCCATCTGTTCATCGCTAACCTGATCTGAAGTAATTTTCTTCAAAGTATCAATCCATGAATATCCCACTCCGTCGCTAAACTGTTCCTTTTGTCTCCAAGCTACCTCAGCAGGCAACATATCAGCAAATCCTTCTCTTACAATTTTCTTTTCCATTGTCTGTCCAGGACACATCTTTGCTTCTGGATTTGTACGCATCGCTACGTCAAGGAATTCCTTATCTAGGAAAGGAACTCTGCCCTCTACTCCCCATGCAGCAAGACTCTTGTTTGCACGCAGGCAATCATACATATAAAGTTTAGACAATTTTCTAACAGTCTCTTCGTGGAAAGCCTTTGCTGAAGGTGCCTTGTGGAAATAAAGATATCCACCAAAAATTTCATCTGCACCCTCTCCAGAGAGAACCATTTTTATACCCATGCTCTTTATGACTCGAGCCAAAAGATACATTGGAGTTGAAGCTCTTACTGTAGTAACATCATAAGTTTCTATAAAATATATCACGTCTCTTATTGCATCAAGACCTTCTTGTATTGTATAGTTTATTTCATGATGAACAGTTCCAATATGGTCTGCTACCAATTTAGCTTTTGCTAAATCCGGAGCATTCTTTAATCCTACAGCAAAAGAATGAAGTCTTGGCCACCATGCCTTGGTTGAACCATTATCTTCAACTCTATTCTGTGAGTATTTCTCAGCAACAGCACTAATGACAGATGAATCAAGTCCTCCAGAAAGCAACACGCCATAAGGAACATCACTCATAAGCTGGCGCTTTACAGCGTCCTCAAGCGCATCGTGTATTTCCTTAACACTTGCATCATTGTCTTTCACGTTGTCATAATCCATCCAATCACGTGTATAATATGGAGTCATTTTACCTTCACGACTGCTATAATAATGTCCTGGCAAAAACACTTCATATCTATCACAATTACCTTCAAGAGCTTTGAGTTCACTTGCTACATAAACTTTGCCATCGTCGTCATATCCTATATAAAGAGGTATGACTCCAATTGGGTCACGGGCAATAAGAAATTCATCTTTTTCAGCATCATAAAGCGCAAATGCAAAAATACCACTTATATCTTCAAGAAAATTAATACCTTTCTCTCTATATAAAGCTAGGATAACCTCACAGTCACTTCCTGTTTGGAACTGATACTTACCTGCATATTGCTTTCTGATTTCATGATGATTGTATATCTCACCATTCACAGCTAGAATTTGTTTCTTATCAGGACTAAACAATGGCTGTTTTCCTGATTCAGGATCTACAATTGATAATCTTTCATGAGCTAATATTGCGGAACCACCACAATATATACCGCTCCAATCTGGACCACGGTGACGAATTTTCTGACTCATGCGCAAAGCCTTCTGCCTTAGTTCAGAAGTTTGCTCTTGGATATTAAATATTGATACGATTCCACACATAATAATGTTCTCTACTGTTTATTGGTTACAATTTGCTTACTATTTATGCTGCAAAGTTAGCAAAATGACAGATAAAAAGACTAAACACAATACAGAAAGATATATAATTGAACAAAAAACATCAAACTGTAAGGCTACAAACATTCACAGATTACAATCTGTCATAATTTAAATCAAAATAGTATCAAACAGAAACAAAGCTTCTAAAATAGGATTTATATTGTATCAATTAAACATATAAATACATTAAACTGCGATAAAATAAGTTGGATAAAAAGTAATACCGAGACACAATATCTATAAATAACAATAATTTATTTGTTCATAAGATAAGGTTTTTATTAACTTTGCACCAAAGAAAATATATTAATATGAAGATAGGAATAATTGTTGCGATGGATAAAGAATTCGCACAACTGGAGAAAGTTTTTCATAATGATAAAAATATTATCATTCAGAAATGTGGTATTGGTAAGGTTAATTCCGCTATTGGTGCCACGAAGATTATAGCAGATTATCACCCTGATCTTATTATTTCAACAGGATGCGCAGGAGGTGCTGACACAACTTTAAATGTTGGTGATGTTGTTGTTGCTGAAGAATGCACATATCATGACGCATATTGTGGAGATGAATGTGAATTTGGTCAGATACTTGGTATGCCTGCACGCTTTAAAGCCCCAGAGGATTTGGTAAATCTAGCTTTGGGATTAAATCACGGTGAACTTAAAATTAAGAAAGGACTTACTGTCAGCGGAGAATGGTTTGTCGACAGCCGAGAAAAGATGAAGCAAATCATGGATAAGTTCCCTAATTCTACAGCCGTAGATATGGAAAGTTGCAGCATTGCTCAGACATGCCATATATTCAATACTCCGTTTATCAGCTTCAGAATTATAAGTGATGTTCCACTTAATGACAACAAAGCACAAATGTATTTTGATTTTTGGGATCGTATGGCTGAAGGAAGTTTTGAAGTCACTAAGAGTTTTATTGACGCTATAAATAAATAATTATGGACAAGATACCTAGTTTTACAATAAATCACGAAGAGCTTCTTCGTGGTATTTACGTTAGCCGCAAAGATAGTGTCGGCAACGAAACAATCACCACTTTTGATATCAGAATGAAAGAGCCCAACAGAGAGCCTGTATTGCATAATGGTGCAATACATACTATTGAGCATCTAGCAGCAACATATCTTCGCAATGATGAAGAATGGAAAGATCGTATCATATATTGGGGACCTATGGGATGTCTTACAGGTAACTATCTTTTAGTTAAAGGAGATGTTGAAAGCAAAGATATCGTAGAACTGATGAAGCGAACTTTCAACTTTGTAGCCAATTTCGATGGCGAGATACCTGGTGCAGCAGCAAAAGATTGTGGTAATTATCTTCTTCATGATCTTCCTATGGCAAAATACGAAGCAGCCAAATATCTGCACGAAGTATTAGAGAATATTAAAGAAGAAAATATGGTATATCCCAAGTAGAATATATAATGGCAAGTTGGCAACAAGACCAACTTGCTATTTTTTTAATCCTTATAATTTTCAACTTTACTCATTTCGTCATTAGCTTTCGACGAAACGGTTTCACTTACTGAGAATAGCTTTCCACTATATTTTGTTGTGCCACACGCTGCAACATAAACATCATCAAACAGACTTTCATAAACTACATTTCCAGACTTGTCAATACAAGACACCGTTATATTCAAACAACTGTTATCAGATTGAGGAAATGTATATAATTCATAAACTGAAGAATCAGCATGAGCCTCAACCTTAACATCTCGCAATTCAGTTTGTCTGGAATTTACACATCCTAAACCGCTAGCACCATCCAGAGTGCTGCTACCTCCAGTATAATAAAACTTTATCTGCTTGACATCGTCAGGAACTTTATCCTCTACTGTAAACAATATTTTTGCTGCACATCTTTTAAGAGTCATCTGATAATCAGAGTTTGCTTTCACCAAGATGTCGTCACTATGATAAAATGTATCTGTTACCTTACCATTAAAAGTTATTCTATTCAATTTGGTCGTAGACGCATTTGTGTTGCCATTATGGGCTAAAGCCACCACCTTATAGTTTCCTTCAGGCAATGAAACTTTTATCAAGCCGAAGTCTTTATCATTATCAGAACTTTGAGCAACAGACTTCACCCTGACACCAATACTGTCATAGACAGCAAAGTTAATCTTATTACAAACTTTAGAAACATCAGCGAGACCACGAGTATCGATATTCCTAACATTGAAGTTGAGTTCAAAACCATCATGACTATCTACGCCCGGTTTGTCAAAACTTACTCGCTCGCAAGACGTCTGTGCAAAAATTAGAATTAATAGTATTAAAGTATTTAGTAATTTATTCATTATCTATTTCACATATCAAACTTATATCCTACTGTCAGTGCAAAGAAATTGCTCTTGGAATCATTCACCTTATTGTTTTTTGTGATACCAATATTATATCTTGCATCAACGACGACGTTCATATATTCATAAGACACTCCCAAAGGTATTGAAACATCAACACTCTTGTATATATCGTTTGTATTTTTATCATATTTCACCATATCGCCATAACTGTACTCTCCAGTATGGTCCTTTATAGTAAAAGGTGTTACATCATACTTTTCGTTGGTATCAATAGCAAATCCCATTTGCACACCAGCTTTCACAGCCAATCCCTCAGCCACATAATAATTAAATGTAAGCGGCACATTTATTATATGTAAGTTAACCGTATGATTAGAATATCCTTCATAGTTGACAGATGAAGAAGCAACCAATACACTTTCGTTAAGATATCGGCAACCCTGCATTGTATACAATGCAGCAAGAGAAATACTCAACGGCGATGTCAACTGATACTCAGTCTCAACGCCACCTGTAAAACCAGCCTTGTATTTTGGCGAACAAACAGTTTTTCCATCAATAAGGAAATCATTGTCGGTCATATTAGACAGACACACACCAATCTTAGGAATGATTGAAAATGTTCCAACACGGCTCTGTGCACTACATAAAACTGTTGTTGCACAAAGAGATAATAAAAAGAAAAAGCGCTTCATAATAAAAAGTATTTTATTATGAAACGCCTTGATATTGAATTTATTGCATTTAATCTACTGCATTGTAGCCTTTTGTACTATTATGAGCCAACAAATCCTTAAGATCCTGCTCCTTAAATCCACGCTCTTCCTGTTCTTTATGAAGAAGTTCTGCCTCTTCTTTTTCAGCTTCAGAATGCTTGAATGTTATTGTACGGCTTTTCAACTCAGCAATTCCCCATCCAACGAGGGCAACTACTATAAGTGCTATAAAAATGTATAATCCAGTCATAATATAGATCTATTTAATATTAAATCTTATTTGAACGCTTGCGCTCCTGGTGGTCAAGGATAATCTTACGAATACGCATATTCTTAGGAGTAACCTCAACATATTCATCTTCCTTGATGTATTCCAGACATTCCTCAAGACTCATAACAGTCTTAGGAATTACACGAGCCTTATCATCACTACCACTGGCACGTACGTTGGTAAGCTGCTTTGCCTTAGTTACATTAATAACAAGGTCATTATCATGAACATGCTCACCTACAACCTGACCATAATAAACTTCTTCTCCTGCGTCAATAAAGAACTTACCACGATCCTGAAGCTTATCGATTGAGTAAGCATAGGCTGTACCAGTTTCCATGGCAATCATTGAACCGTTTATACGACGAGTAATTTCACCCTTATATGGCTGATACTCCTTATATATATGTGCCATGATAGCCTCACCCTGACTTGCAGTAAGAACATTTGTACGAAGACCGATAATACCACGTGAAGGAATATCAAATGTAATATTTACACGATCACCTTCTGTGTCCATACCTGTCAATTCACCCTTACGACGAGTAACCATATCCACCATCTTACTAGAATAGTCTTGTGGTACATTGATAGTCAATTCCTCAATAGGCTCACACTTAACACCATCTATTTCCTTGAAAATTACCTGTGGCTGGCCAACCTGAAGTTCATAACCTTCACGACGCATAGTCTCTACAAGAACACTGAGGTGAAGTACACCACGACCACTGACAATCCACTTATCTGTAGAATCTTCAAAAGGACGTACGCGCAAAGCGAGGTTCTTCTCAAGCTCTTTCTGCAAACGGTCATTGATATGGCGGCTAGTACAGAATTTGCCTTCTTTACCGAAGAATGGAGAATCATTGATAGTGAAAAGCATACTCATTGTAGGCTCATCAACTGCAATAGGTGGCAATGCCTCTGGATTTTCGTAATCAGCAATAGTATCGCCAATCTCAAAACGCTCCAAACCTACAACAGCACAGATATCACCACTTTCTACAACATCAGTAGGCTTGTGACCCATACCTTCGAAAGTACGCAATTCCTTAATCTTAGTCTTCTCTTTTGTTCCGTCACGGTGACAAATAGTAATATTCATACCATTCTTCAATTCACCACGGTGAACACGACCGACAGCGATACGACCTGTATAGCTAGAATAGTCAAGAGAAGTAATCAACATCTGAGGAGTACCCTCTAGGTGCTTTGGACAAGGAATGATTTCTATGATCTTATCAAGTAGATATTCTATATTATCTGTTGGCTTTTTCCAATCTTCTGCCATCCAACCGTTCTTTGCAGAACCATAAACAACTTTAAAATCAAGCTGTTCTTCTGTGGCATTCAAATCACACATAAGGTCGAAAACCATTTCGTAAACTTCCTCAGGGCGGCAGTTTGGCTTATCAACTTTATTCACAACAACGATTGGCTTCAATCCGAGTTGCAAAGCTTTCTGCAAAACGAAACGAGTCTGAGGCATTGGACCTTCAAAAGCGTCAACTAGCAAAAGGCAACCATCTGCCATATTCAACACACGTTCAACCTCTCCACCGAAGTCAGAGTGTCCCGGAGTATCAAGAATATTGATTTTTACGCCTTTCCAGTTTATTGATACATTCTTTGAAAGAATGGTTATACCTCGCTCACGCTCCAAATCATTGGAGTCTAGAACTTCGCCACTGTTATCCTGTCCGTCACGGAAGAGTTTTCCAGCGAGCATCATTTTGTCGACCAATGTTGTTTTTCCGTGGTCGACGTGTGCAATTACTGCAATGTTTCTAATGTCTTGCATTTCTTTACCTTAAATATGCTAAATTACAATTTCGGTGCAAAATTACAAAAAATAACTGAAGTATTGTTCATTATTGATTACTAATGGGTTATATAGGCACGTTAAAAAACGTTATATCAAGAAAAACTCTCTAATCATAACACTTTACTTCTAACTTTTATTGCTAACTTTGCAGCGCATTTTCGGAAAATCCGATGCATTCGAGAGCGTGACTGTTGTGATTAAGGCAGTTTTACACCCGAAGGATGTAATGATGCAAATTAATTTAATCAATTTCAAAGCTATGTATTTAGACAAAGCAAAGAAGGAAGAAATCTTCAACCAGTATGGTAAGTCTGCTACTGACACAGGTTCTGCAGAGAGCCAGATCGCGCTTTTCACATTCCGTATCAAGCACCTTACAGAGCATGTAAAGGCTAACCACAAGGACAAAGTAACAACTCGTTCACTGACTCAGCTTGTAGGTAAGCGCCGTGCATTACTTGATTACCTTTACGCTCGCGACATCAATCGCTACCGTGCAATTATCAAGGAGCTTGGTCTTCGTAAGTAATCTGGTTATTGGATTAAGAATAAAAAAATCCCGCATCTCTATTGAGCTGTGGGATTTTTTTATCCTGATGGTTTTGATACTTCAGAACAAAACCTGTTATTATTTCTTTTTCAATATTTCATTGAGCGGATTCATCACGAATTCTCTTTTGTTCATCAGAGGATGAGGGATTTTTAAATCTGGCTCATCCACCGTCAAATCATCATAGAGCAATATATCTATATCGATGATGCGATCTTGATATTCATGATTTTCCGACTTCCCCACTCGTCCCATGCGCTTTTCTATCTCTTGAGTTGCCTCCAGTAATTGTCTTGGAGCAAGAGGTGTTTCAACGCATACACACATATTTATAAAGAGATTTGGACTCTCAAAACCCCACGGTTCTGTTTCATAAAGAGCAGACTGGCGCGTCACCGTACCGATTAAGCTTTCCATATATTGAACCGCTTCACGCATATTACGCTTACGATTTCCTATATTTGAGCCCAAACCAAGGTAAACCTTATGTAAAGCCAATGTTTCTAACAATTATCAATCGTTGAGTATCAGCAAAGAATCACCATAGCAGCCAAACATATAACCGTTAGCAGCAGCCTTCTTGTAGCATTCCATAACAATGTCGTAACCACCAAAAGCAGCCGTAGACATAAGTAATGTAGAATATGGGTGATAGAAGTTGGCAACCATACAGTCTGCCAATCCAAAATCAAATGGAGGGAAGATGAACCTATTTGTCCATCCTGAATATTCCTTCAACATACCATCTGTACCGACAGCAGTTTCAGTTGCCTTAACAACGCTTGTACCAATTGCAAGAACATGATGTCCGCTTTGCTTTGTTTTGTTAACTAGTTCACAAGCTTCAGCAGTAATAACCATTTGCTCTGAATCCATCTTGTGCTTTGTTAGATCTTCAACTTCGATAGGATTGAAATTACCTAGTCCGCAATGTAATGTGATGTAGGCATCGTTGATACCTCGTATCTCCATACGTTTCATCAATTCACGGCTAAAGTGCAATCCTGTAGCAGGAGCTGTTACTGCGCCTTCATTCTTAGCATACACCGTCTGGAAATCTTCAAGATCCTCAGGTGTAGCATGATGACTTTCGCGGTTGTCAATGATATAACGTGGCAATGGAGCCTCACCTAGTGAGAACAAATCATTTCTGAACTCATCATGATCACAATCATAAAGGAAACGAAGAGTACGGCCACGGCTTGTTGTGTTATCAATAACCTCAGCCACCATTGTGCTTGTTTCATCAAAGAAGAGTTTGTTTCCAATACGAATCTTGCGGGCTGGCTCTACAAGAACATCCCAAAGACGCATTTCCTCGTTGAGTTCACGCAATAGGAACACTTCAATCTTAGCATCAGTCTTTTCCTTTGTGCCATAAAGACGTGCAGGAAAAACCTTTGTATCATTGAAAACGAAAGTATCACCTTCGTCGAAATAATCAAGTATATTGCGGAAATCCAGATATTCACCTTCAATTGGATTACCATTGGCATCCTTCTTGAACATTTCTATCTCACCAGACTTCTTGTGAAGTACCATCAAACGGCTTTCATCACGACGAGTCACTTTAAAAGTTTCCTTGGTACCATCGTCATTGGTGAATTCACGAGTGAAATTGTGGGGATACAGGGCTACCTGTTCCTTATCCAGATTAAATTTGAACTGTGATAACTTCATATTTATTTTTCAGTTTATACTAACCATTCTTCTATGTGCTCATAATCAACACATTTATCTATTGTAAAATCGCCTACTCGTGTGCGTCTTAATGCTGTGAGATATGCTCCGCTCTCAAGCGCACGTCCTAGGTCACGTGCCAAAGCACGTATATAAGTTCCTTTTCCACATACAACGCGAATACTGAGTAACATCTTTTCTGCATCAAAGTCTGTTATCTCAATCTCATCAACGTGTACATTTTTAATTTTCAGTGTCACCTCTTCACCTGCACGACGCAAGTCACAAGCTCGATCTCCTTTCACCTTTACGGCACTATAAGTAGGCGGAACCTGCTCTATATCACCAATAAACTGCTGCAATTTACTTTCTATCAGTTCGCGAGTAATATGGTCTGTTGGGAACTTTTCATTCTCTTCATGTTCCATATCATAACTCACTGTTGTTGCACCTAACTGCAAAGTCGCAATATATTCTTTTGTATGACCTTGAAATTCCTCTATTCGCTTTGTTGCCTTACCGGTACACAATATCAGCACACCAGTTGCCAAAGGATCAAGTGTTCCAGCATGCCCGATTTTAACTTTATATCCAAGTTCATGTGAGAGAATATAGCGCACGTGTGCCAATGCTCCAAAACTTGATATTCGGTAGGGTTTGTCTATTGCAAACACCTCACCAGCCTTAAAATCTTTATCCATTAGCCAGCCATTACTAGTGAATGTCCTGTAAGAAGCATTGCTAAGATTATCAATCCAACAATGATACGATACCAACCGAAAGCCTTAAAACCATATTTGGTAAGGAAACTTACAAACCATTTCATTGCAAACAATGCAACGATAAAAGCTATAACGCATCCTACGATCAGTAGCATGATATTATTTGATGTGGCCCAGGTGGTACCTTCGCCAAACATATCAATCAAATCCAGCAGTGTTGCTCCAGCCATCGTTGGCACAGCAAGGAAGAATGAAAATTCAGCTGCATTTTTTCTTGTTAGTTTCTGTTGCATTCCACCAACGATAGTCGACATACTGCGACTCATTCCAGGAATAACAGAAAGGCATTGAAACAGACCAATAAAGAAAGCACGCTTACAAGTTACCTTATTATTGTCTTTGCCTTTATTAAACAGTCTGTCACAAAACAGCATAAAGATACCTCCTACAACAAGCGTAACAGCAACTACTTCTACACTATCAAGCAATCTGTCAAGTAATCCTGATTTTTTTGCAGCCATACCTACAACTACAGCTGGTAAAACTCCAACGATAAGAAGACCATAGAATTTCATTTTGCTGATAAATTCCTCATAGTTCCTCATCTGGAAAAATTTCTTCCAATATAGGCACACTACAGAAAGAATAGCTCCAAACTGTATAATGAAAGTAAATGCATGAACAAAAGGATTACCCTGTTGAACACCTAGTAAATTCTGAGTTATAATCATGTGTCCGGTTGATGATACCGGTAGGAATTCAGTCAAGCCTTCAACAATGGCGATGATGATTGTTTGTATTAAATCCATTATTCAGCAGCGTTATTGTCGTCTTTTGGTTTACGGATAACAGCGTAGATGATAGATATGAAACCTACGAAACACACAACTGGAGCAACCTTTATGCGCATTGCACTGAAGATTGCTGGATTAAATGTATTCTCAGTTGAGCCTGCACCTCCCATAAGAATAAATCCGAGGATGACAACAGCCACACCGACAGCCAACAATATAAAGTTGGTTTTGTCGAAAGCAAAATTCTTCTTATCCATTATTTTTTAATATTTTTATTTCTTTAGTTTATTAAATCTTATAAAGGTCTCCAGCCTTCATCTTCAAGAACTTGTTGACAGAAAGACTTGAGCATATTGCCGTAATAATAATACCAAACAGGAACACTGATATGGCAGTAATAGCAACAACTTCCCAGGTAACGACTGTCAATATTCCAGGTTCATAGCTGTATAAAGCATACAAGCATGTTCCCAAAACAGCGATGGCAACAAGAGCAGCTATCAGACCAACGACAACAGCACGCATCACAAAAGGATAGCGTATAAAATTCCATGACGCTCCAACGAGTTTCATCGTATGAATTGAGAATCGGCGTGCATAGATTCCTAAACGAACCGTGTTGTTAATCAAAGAGAATGATACAAAGGTAAGCAATATTGCTAGCACAAGAAGCACAAGACTAATCTTTTGCAGATTATCATTCACGCTATTCACCAATGCCTGCTGATATGTTATATTACCAACTTTAGGATATCTCTTTAGTTCTTTTGTAATCCATTTCAAAGAATCAGTATTGGCATAATCACCTTTTAGCTGAAGTTCTATTGAAGCAAGGAACGGGTTAGCACCAATAAATTCAGAAGGGTCTGTTCCCATAGCCGCTGTCTGTTCTTTCAGAGCTGCTTCCTTACTAATGTATGTAATTTTGTTTATATACGGACTATGCTTAATCTTATTACACAACTGCTGAGCCTCTGGATTTGTGATATCATCCTGAAGCATCATTGTTACAACAAGGTTCTCCTTAACATAAGTAGATAAATTTCTGGCTGTAAGCACAGAAAATACTACCATACCCAATAAGACAAGCACCATTGCAGTGCTTATGCATAAAGTTATAACCTGCAATCCGTGACGATTGCGGGATGTTTTACGTTTCTTTCCCATTTAATAAAAGAGTGTATTACACCAAATATCTTGCAAAGATAGTGCAAAAAGTAATGATTACGCAATTGTTTAACAGCAATTAACTCTTAATGAAATTAAGTTTTACCTATTACTTCCAAGGGTAAATCAGTCTATCTGTATCATATCCACGGCGTGAAGCTTCTGATAGAACCAACATCAATTCTTCTTCAGGCAATATTGGTGTACGCGAAAGTATCCATAGGTATTTTGAAGAGCTTCCGCCAACCAATGCCCATTTATAGTTTTCATCTAAGGCCAGCACTCTATAATCGGAATAAAATATCCAAAAGAATGAAACTCTTAAGAGGCCAGAGATTAAAGTTGCCTTTGCTTTTCCTACGGCTCTCTTCAGCCTACCTGTTTTTATATCAACACCAGAATTTACTACTTTGATCGTACCATCAGAATTCAGCGAATATTCTGCAACTGCATTACTAATGCCACGCTCAAAACGATTGTCAATACGAGCAATCTCATACCACTTGCCCAGATACTTATCTAGCACAAGATTTGAAATCGGAGTTACGTCTGTTTTCATAAGCTGATATTTACTTGATTAAGTAAAATAGTTATCACATATTGTGTTTCAATATGAAGCAGTACAAGGTATTCCGGCGGCAATAACTCTATCGCGAATAGCATCTAACTCTTCAGGAGTTGCCTTTTCAAGTTTTTGATCTGGAGTTTCACGATCTATGGTATATATCATCACCTCTTGTGGCTGAATACTTAATACTGCCTCAAGCCAAGGTTTCACATATTTATCACCAGTATTGTCAACATCAATTCCATCAACAGTTTTGCCCTTCAAAAACATAGACTGTATAATTACATGCCCGTTGAAAAGTTTCAGATTATCAATAATTTTATTGATATCATAAGATGGTTGTGTTGGACGGTCTACCTGTTGTATGTACTCAGGATCTACTGTATCGATTTTAAGAATATTGTTATCAACCAGCATTAATGCCTTTCTTACATTTTCTTTATTTGTAAATGTACTATTGCTCAACACACTGATCTTTGCATCAGGGCAATATTGATTTCTAAGTTCTACTGTATCAAGTATAATCTCGTAAAAATCAGGATGAGCTGTTGGTTCTCCATTACCTGCAAACGTTAGCACATCAGGGTGAACATTTTGTTCGTGCATTTCCTTCAACTTTTTTTCTAATGCCAAAGCCACATCATTCCTTGTTGGGCGTTTCTGTTTAGGAATACGTTGACTATTAAATCCACATTCACAGTAAATACAGTCAAATGTGCATACCTTGCCATCTGCTGGCATAAGGTTTATTCCTAATGAAATACCAAGTCGGCGACTATGAATTGGACCGAATATTGGTGAAGGATAAATTACAGTACTCATATTATATTTATTTAATCAGGGCATTGCCTAGATATAGACTTATGCCTTTTCTTGGAATTGCAAATATATAAAAACAATATTACTCAAACAAATATTTTATTGAAGTTTAAATTTATCAAAACAAATAAAGCAGATTATGATAACAGACAAGGGTATGCATGAAATAAAAAAAACAAATACCCGACAGGAAGTGGAGAGAATACTCCCTGCCGAAATATTTGTCACCCAGTTTCATGCAGGCTGCACTGCATATTTTGGAATATTGTTGTTTATTAAATTCGTTCTATTGTCATTTTAGTCAACACCTAACATCGTGAATGCAAAGATATATAACTTGTATTTGTTTATATAGACGCAGAATCTTCAGAAAAGTTGCAGTAATGCTTTTATATTTCTATTTTTTTTGATAAAATTCAATATCATATTTTTAATATACACGTTTTATGAATACGACAAGCACAGCTGTTTACTTAAAGATATTATGATTATCTTTGCTATATATATTATGTACGCGCTCATGCGCGCGCACCTGCCGTTTTTGAAAATTCCAAGCGTCTTAGTGTCTAATCATTGATATTCAACAAATTAGAATATCTTTTCGCAAAAACGAACCGTCGTAAAACGGTCATAAATCAAATTGCAATTCTAAATGCGTTATTTTTCATGATTATCGATTTTTCTTATAAAAAACTCACTTTTTTTGAGGTATAAAATCACCTCTAAAAAAGTGAGTTTTTGCGTTTCTATATAGAAACACATGAATTTTCGTCACTTCCACGACATTTCATTTTTCACAAAAGACACGCTAACACTCTGATATACAGCCAATAGACATTTCGACACTTTCTTTTTTAAAAACTCTATGTAGGGAATTACCTATCACAGGTCTACACATTATAAAAAAAATACCATCACGTTTTCAGTCAAAAAAAGTGGATTTCATGACAACGCGTTTGCGTTTCTATATAGAAACGTTTCTATTCTTACGATGAAACGTTTTTGTTTCTACGACATAAAGTTTACGTTTGATCGATATAAAGTTTCCGTTTCTATATAGAAACGCTTTCTGAAAAAGATTTTTTGAAAAGGCTTACTGATACCTAAGTGATAATAGCTACCAATAAGCCTTATAGTAAATAAGGCAAGTAAATTATAATTTAAAGCCTTGAATTATTCGGTTCTGTTATCCTTTGCTTTTCTAGCAAATTCAAATAACGCTAAAGGTAAATGACAATATCCATTAGGATTTTTATCCAAATAATCCTGATGATACTCTTCAGCTGTATAGAAATTCTGTAGGGCTTTTACTTCTACAGCAATTGGTTCAGCTAATTCTTTTTGCTGTTGGTCAAAGACCTTTTCTATAACAGGAAGCTGATCTTCAGATGTATAGTAAACACCCGTACGGTATTGGGTACCACAGTCACCACCTTGTTTGTTTACACTCACAGGATCAATGGCTTTAAAATACATATTAAGTAAGAACTCCAGACTTATTTTAGTCTCATCATACTTAATGTAAACTGTTTCTGCAAAGCCGGTCGTATCAGTGCATACTTCTTTATAAGTAGGATTTTCGGTATGACCATTTGCAAATCCTACTTTAGTCTCTAATACTCCGTCTATTTGTTTGAAGAAATGTTCTGTTCCCCAGAAACATCCTCCGGCTAGATATATTTCTTTCATAATGTGCAAAGATAATAATTAGTTTGTAAAACATATAAGATTTTGACTATTTTCCCAACAAATGAGGATTGGGCTATAATCATAAAGACAATTACTTATACGTTTGTGAAAACAAACAGCCTAGAAACTGTATTTACAACTGACTCCAACAGAAAGACAAAGCTGTATTTTTAATGGTATGCTAAACAATATCTATCCGTATTCTAGCAAAATCGTGAAAACCGTATTCAGAATCAAAATAAACATTTGTTTCATTGAATACCGTTTTCACGACTTCTAAAGATTTATATAAATCAACACTCTATGTCATACGCACAAGCGTTATTTATTTTACGTTTCCTACCTCAATAAGGTACTCTGCAATTTGAACAGCATTCAGTGCAGCACCCTTACGAATCTGATCACCTGTTAGCCATAATGTATTGCCGTTATCATCAGCAAGGTCCTTGCGAACACGACCTACATAAACATCATCCTTTCCTGCACTCTCAAGTGGCATTGGATAAACATAGTTCTGAGGATCATCAACAAGAGTTACACCTGGAGCAGCCTCAAGTGCCTTGCGAATTTCATCTACAGTTAGAGGTTTCTCTGTCTCAAACCATACACTTTCAGAATGAGAACGAAGAGAACTAACACGTACGCAAGTTGCACTGGTGCGAACATCACTGTGCATAATTTTGCGAGTCTCGTTATACATCTTCATTTCTTCTTTTGTATAGTCATTCTCTGTCATCTTATCTATCTGTGGAATCACGTTATAAGCCAACTGATGTGGGAACTTATTGATGGTTTTAACTTCACCTTCTTCAACCAATTCCTTATACTGCTGCTGAAGTTCTGCCATGGCAACTGCACCTGCACCACTAGCACTCTGATAACTAGAAATATGAATCTTCTTAATATGACTCATATCCTCGATTGGCTTCAACACAACAACCATCATGATTGTTGTACAGTTAGGATTTGCAATAATATTGCGTGGTCTGTCAAGAGCATCCTTAGCATTCACCTCAGGTACAACCAAAGGGACATCGTTTTCCATACGGAAAGCACTAGAGTTATCAATCATCACTGCACCATACTTTGTTATGGTCTCAGCAAACTCTTCAGAAGTTCCACCACCAGCAGAAGTAAATGCGATATCAACATCTTTGAAATCATCATTATGCTGCAAGAGTTTAACCTCGTAGTCTTTTCCCTTAAAATTATATTTACAACCAGCGCTGCGTTTAGAGCCAAATAAAACTAATTCATCCATTGGGAAATTCCTTTCAGCAAGAATGCGTAGGAATTCCTGTCCTACGGCTCCACTTGCGCCGACAATTGCTACTTTCATAATGATATCTTTTAAAATTAATTTAATTTCAGATGCAAAAATACAACTTTTCATATTAATATCATTCAAAAGTGATATTTTTTTTGCACCTTTGCATTATCATTTATAAATCGTGCAGCTTTTATGCAAAATATATCGCAATATCTCCCGATAACAGATCCTACGTGGATATTCTTTATTGTCCTATGTATCATCCTGTTTGCTCCTATTCTGATGGGCAAATTGCGCATACCACATATCATCGGAATGGTATTGGCTGGAGTTATTGTAGGCCCACACGGTTTTAACATTCTGTCTTACGACAGTTCTTTTGAATTATTCGGTAAAGTAGGCCTCTACTACATCATGTTTCTCGCCGGACTGGAGATGAACATGGCGGACTTCAGAAAGAACAGGATAAGGACCTCTACACATGGTCTTCTTGCTTTCGCTATCCCTATGATAATTGGTTTTGCAGTCAACACATCATTGCTGAAATACGGTATTCTCACTTCTGTACTTCTTGCAAGTATGTATGCCTCACATACATTGATTGCCTATCCTATCGTCTTGAGATATGGAATATCAAAACAACGAAGCGTAACGATAGCAGTTGGCGCAACTGCAATAACGGATACCTTGACACTACTTGTTCTTGCCATTGTTGGCGGAATGTTTAAAGGAGATGTTAATGGAATGTTCTGGATTATGCTGGTCATAAAGCTTTGCATTGTATTCTTTATTATCATATATTTCTTCCCAAGAATAGCAAGATACTTCTTCCAAAGATATGAAGAGAACGTGACACAATTCATTTTCGTGCTGGCAATGACATTTCTTGGAGCAGGAATGATGGCGTTTATTGGTATGGAAGGATTGCTTGGAGCTTTCCTAACCGGACTTGTGCTAAATAGATATGTACCAAACGTATCTCCATTGATGACTCATCTTGAATTTGTGGGCAACGCTCTTTTTATTCCATACTTCCTAATTGGTGTAGGTATGTTGGTTAATGTGAATATTATCTTTGCAGGACTCGGAACAATAAAAGTGGCCTGCGTGATGATTGCTGTGGCATTATCTAGCAAATGGATTGCTTCACTAACCACACAAAAGCTATTCAACATGAAGAGTATTGAGCGCGAACTTATTTACGGATTAAGCAACGCCCAAGCCGGAGCAACTCTTGCGGCAGTTATGGTGGGTTACAATATTATTCTTCCCAATGGCCAAAGACTACTTAACGATGACGTGCTAAACGGCACAATTATCCTTATCTTGGTAACATGTATCTTTAGTTCATTCACCACAGAAAGGGCGTCACGCAAAATCGCACTTACAAATAAGAATGTGAGTAACGAGGACAAGACTGCCGATGATGAAAAAATTCTTATTCCTGTTGAACAAAAGGAGACTGCCAACGAATTAGTGAAGATGGGCATCATGATGAGGAATAACAAACTCAACAGAGGAATTATCGGACTTAACGTAGTTCTTGACGATTTGAATTTGGCTTATAATCAAGAGAAAGGTAAAAACACGCTGGAATACATGGAGATGACAGCAAACGCAGCCAACGTAAGAATGATTGTGCAAAGCAGAATAGCAACAAATATAACGAATGGAATATCACATGCGTTTAAAGAATATTCGGCATCAGAGATTATTATGGGTATGCACGAAGGACACGGAAACACAAAAAACTTCTGGGGAAATATTACGCAAAACCTATTTAATGATATTTCAAGACAAATAATGATTGTGAGATGTCTGCAACCAATCAACACTTTTAGAAGGATTCAGGTGGCTGTGCCAAAGAAAGCTGAATTTGAACCCGGATTCTACAGATGGCTTGAAAGACTGGCAAGACTGGCAGCAAACTTGAATTGCAGAATACAATTCCACGGTAACAGAGGGACGCTATCGCTTATTAACGAATACATACAGAACAGACATAGTGACGTGAGAGCAGAATATGTGGCTTTTGAAGATTGGGACGAACTGCCAAAGCTGGCTATTAACGTGAACGACGACCATCTGTTTGTTATTGTTACAGCCAGAAAGGGAACGGTATCGTATCTGCCATCATTTGAGTCTCTTCCTGAACAGCTCACAAGATTCTTTAATAGCAACAGTATGATGATTATATTCCCTGACCAATATGGAGATGTTTCGGGAATGACATTCACTAAACTTCAACTGTCAGAAGAACATAGTCCATACCAGTTCTTTAGACAATGGATGATAAAAATTAAAAACAAGAATTAAAAATAAATATTATGATAGATATCAAAGGCATAACAAAAAGTTTTGGAAGCCTACAAGTTTTAAAAGGCATAGACTTACATATTAAGAAAGGTGAAATCGTAAGTATCGTAGGACCGTCTGGTGCCGGAAAGACTACGCTATTGCAGATTATAGGCACATTGGATAAGCCAAACAGTGGTTCTATCACGATTGACGGTGTGGATGTAAGCACTTTGTCTACAAAGAAATTAAGTGATTTCCGTAACAAACATATTGGCTTCGTTTTCCAGTTTCATCAGCTATTACCTGAGTTCACTGCGCTCGAAAACATAATGATTCCTGCTTATATCGCAGGAAAGAGCAACAAAGAAGCAATGAAGAGAGCAAATGAATTGCTTGATTTCATGGGCTTGAGCGACAGAGCTAACCATAAGCCTGCCGAGTTGTCAGGAGGTGAAAAACAACGTGTAGCTGTGGCAAGAGCTTTAATAAACAATCCAGCAGTGATTTTGGCAGATGAGCCATCAGGTAGTCTGGACTCAAAGAACAAGACAGAACTGCATCAGTTGTTTTTCGACCTAAGAGATAAATTCGGTCAGACATTTGTCATTGTAACTCATGATGAGGGACTTGCTAAAATCACGGACCGTACGATTCACATGAAAGACGGATTGCTAGCTAATCCTGAAACTGTAGAAGAGGTTGAGACTACAACCATTTAATTAACAAAAGACATGAGCCTATCACGCAGGGTGATTGAATGCTTATATCAATTTAAACAAAAGAATTATGTCAAAAGAAATAAGACTTGGAGAGTATAATCTCCTTCGTGTAAAAGAAGAAGCTCGCCGTGAAGGTTTCGGAGAAGTATTCGGAATGTATCTTGATGCAGGTCGTGAAGGAGAAATCCTTATGCCACAGAAATACGTACCAGAAGGAACAATGCCTGGCGACGAAATCGAGTGCTTTGTGTATCTTGACCAAGACGAAAGACCTATCGCTACAACTGAAAAGCCATTTGCAAAGGTTGGTGATTTCGCCTATCTTGAATGCTCTTGGGTGAATGAATATGGAGCATTCCTTAACTGGGGACTGACAAAAGATATTTTCTGCCCTTTCAGAGAGCAAAAAAAACGCATGGAGATTGGAGATAAATTTATCGTCCATATTCATATTGATGAAGAAAGCTATCGTATTGTTGCCAGTGCAAAAATAGAACATTATCTAAAAGAACCAGACAGCACATGCGAACTTCAAAGAGGTTCAGAAGCAGATATCTTGATATGGCAGAAGACTGACTTAGGTTTCAAGGTTATCGTGAACAATTCATATCCAGGACTGATATACGAAGACCAGATCTTTAAATACATTCATACTGGTGACCGCATGAAGGCATACGTAAGTAATATGAGACCTGACGGCAAAATAGACCTTACATTGCAACCTTTGGGTATTGCTGCAGCCGAAGACTTTTCAGCAACATTACTTGACTATATTAAGGATAATGGTGGTTACTGCGCACTCAATGACAAGAGTGACCCAGAAGAAATCAAACGCCAATTTCACGTAAGTAAGAAGATATTCAAGAAGGCTACTGGCGATCTTTATAAGAAGAAATTGATAACATTGGGCGAGGATGGGCTCCATCTTGCATAAGACATTCTACCAAACAATATACAAAAAAGAACCCCGATACAGTAATAATTGTATCGGGGTTCTTTTTTGTATTGCATTATGTTACTCTCACCTTTAAAATAAAGTGGAAGATAGTAACATGCTATTTCTTAAACTTTTCAGTCTGCTGCTTTATCAAATCAACATCATTGAAATAATCTATTTGCATTGCTTTTCTTACTTCATCCATAGTCTGAGCAGCTGCAGCACGTGCAACTTCGCTACCATTCTTGAGAATATTGAAAATCTCAGGAATATCCTGTTCAAACTCATGACGACGCTCACGAATAGGATCAAGCATGCGATTGATAACACTATTCAGCAACTTCTTACACTTCATATCACCTACTCCACCGTGTGTGTAGGCATCTTTAAGTGCATCAAGATTACTATATTCAGGCCAGAAGTCTGCGAAATCCTGATCTGTTGAGAAAGCATCAAGATATGTGAATACAGCATTTCCTTCTACATGTCCAGGATCACTAAGATTGACATGAGTAGGATCGGTATACATGCTCTTCACTTTCTTCCAAACAGTATCAGCATCATCACTAAGATAGATACAGTTTCCAAGACTCTTGCTCATTTTTTCCTTACCATCAGTACCAGGAAGACGACGAGACGTAGCATTCTCAGGCAACATGATATTTGGCTCAACCAACACTTCACCATAAGTCTGATTAAAGCGACGTGCAAGTTCACGAGTAATTTCAATCATAGGTTCTTGATCCTCACCAGCAGGAACTGTTGTTGCCTTAAAAGCAGTAATATCTGCTGCCTGAGAAACAGGATAACAGAAGAAGCCCATCGGAAGATTAGCCTCGAAATTACGCATTTTAATTTCTGTCTTCACTGTTGGATTGCGCTGTACACGAGATACACTGACAAGATTCATCAGGTAAGTTGTGAGTTCAGCCAATTCAGGAATCTGACTCTGAATAAACAGAGTACACTTTGCTGGATCAAGTCCGGCAGACAAGTAGTCAAGTGCAACCTCAATGATATTCTGACGAATCTTTTCAGGATTATCAGCGTTGTCTGTCAAAGCCTGAACATCAGCCATGAAAACAAACATGCGCTCAAAATCACCTGAATTCTGAAGTTGGACTCTACGACGGAGACTACCTACATAGTGTCCAAGATGGAGCTTACCTGTAGGACGGTCACCGGTTAGTATTATTTTTCCCATTTAGAATTCTGCAGTTTTTGGAGTACGAGGGAATGGGATTACATCACGGATGTTCTGCATTCCTGTAACAAATAGAATAAGACGTTCGAAGCCCAATCCGAAACCAGCATGAGGGCAACTTCCATACTTACGAGTATCAAGATACCACCACATATCCTTCATAGGAATCTGTCTGCGATCTATTTCACCTACCAACTTATCGTAGTTCTCCTCACGTACAGAACCACCGATTATCTCGCCAATCTGTGGGAAAAGAACGTCAGTACCCTGAACAGTCTTGTCATCCTCATTGATCTTCATATAGAAAGCCTTGATATCCTTAGGATAATCTGTCATAATAACAGGCTTCTTGAAATGATGCTCTACAAGGAAACGCTCATGCTCGCTGGCAAGGTCAATACCCCAAGATACAGGATTTTCAAACTTTTGACCATTAGCGACAGCCTCTTCAAGAATCTTTATACCCTCAGTATAAGGTAGACGTACAAAGTCTTGCTTCAACACACCTTCAAGTCTTTCGATAAGTCCCTTATCAATCATCTTGTTTAGGAATGCCAAATCATCCTTGCAATTATCAAGAGCCCAACGGATGCAATACTTAATGAAATCTTCTTCAAGATCCATCAAACCTTCTTTTTCAAGAAAAGCAACTTCAGGTTCAATCATCCAGAACTCTGCCAAGTGGCGAGGAGTGTTACTATTTTCTGCACGGAAAGTAGGACCGAATGTATAGATAGATCCCAAAGCTGTTGCACCAAGTTCGCCTTCGAGCTGACCAGATACAGTGAGCGATGTCATCTTACCAAAGAAGTCATCATCATATTTGATTTTGCCATCATCACCCTTCTCAAGATTGTAAAGGTTCTTTGTGGTAACCTGGAACATCTCGCCAGCACCCTCGCAATCACTTGCAGTGATAAGAGGTGTGTTGAAATAGAAGAATCCATGATCATGGAAATATTTATGTACAGCAATAGCCATATTATGACGAATTCTGAATACAGCACCAAATGTATTGGTACGCAAACGCAAATGAGCATACTTGCGCATATATTCAAAACTCTGTCCCTTCTTTTGCATCGGATAGTCTGATGGGCAAAGACCATAGATTTCTATGCTCTTACCCTGAATCTCTACAGTCTGTCCGGCGCCCTGACTTTCCACGATAACGCCATCAACACTGATGCAGGCACCTGTAGTGATGCTCTTTAGCTGTTCTTCATCCATTATAGATGGATCAACAACTATCTGAATGTTGTTAATGGTAGAACCGTCGTTGAGCGCAATGAAATCAACAGCTTTGCTACTACGATGAGAACGAACCCATCCTTTAACGTTAATGTCTTTGCCATATTCGGTGCTTTTAAGGGCATCGATAACTTTTGTTCTTTTCATTTAATTATTATTCTATTATTCAAACATACCGCTACGTAGCATCTCTACTTCCTGCTCTGTGAGGAAGCGCCAATCACCACGGCGTAAGTTTTTCTTTGTTAGACCAGCAAACTGTACACGGTCAAGTTTTACGACACGATATCCAAGGCTCTCGAAAATACGACGTACGATACGATTCTTACCACTGTGGATTTCGATTCCAACCTGGCTCTTATCGCTCTCGTCTGCATATTCTATTGCATCTGCGTGGATTTCACCGTCTTCAAGTTCAATACCATCAACGATTTTCTGCAAATCCTGTGCAGCTACATTCTTGTCAAGATAAGCGTGATAAACTTTCTTCTTGAGGAACTTAGGGTGAGTAAGCTTACTAGCCAAATCACCATCATTTGTAAGAAGAAGAACACCTGTTGTGTTTCTATCAAGACGACCTACTGGATAGATTCTCTCAGGACAAGCGTCCTTAACTAAATCCATTACAGTTTTACGCTGCTGTGGGTCATCGCTAGTTGTAACATAATCCTTTGGCTTATTAAGAAGAACATAAACCTTCTTTTCAAGAGAAACAGGCTGCTCATGGAACTTAACCTCATCAGCACGTAATACCTTTGTTCCAAGTTCAGTAACAACCTCACCATTTACGGTTACAACTCCTGCCTGGATAAATTCATCTGCCTCACGACGTGAGCAAACTCCAGCATTGGCAAGGAACTTGTTAAGACGAATTGGCTCATTAGGATCGATGTTTTCTTCCTTGTACTCAATACGCTTCTTAAGACTGTACTTTGCATTTGGATCATAGTCAGATGTGCGAGGACGGTAGCCACCCTGCTGACCATATCCACCACCACGGTTGTTATTATATCCACCACGGTTGTTGTAACCACCCTGCTGACCATAGCCACCACGATTGTTGTAACCACCTTGCTGGCCATAGCCACCACGATTGTTGTAACCACCTTGCTGACCATATCCACCACCACGGTTGTTATTGTATCCACTGCGATTGTTGTTATATCCACCACGGTTATAACCACCCTGCTGACGTGGCTGATAACCGCCTTGGTTATCATCATTATTATTGTTGTAACGTGGACGATAGCCTCCCTGATTATCATCATTATTATTGTAACGAGGGCGATAGCCACCTTGGTTATCATCATTATTGTTGTAACGTGGACGGTAACCACCCTGATTATCATCATTGTTGTAACGAGGACGATAGCCACCCTGTTGTTGAGGACGACCATAGCTACTACTACGGTTGTAGCCACCTTGGTTATCATCGTTATTATAGCGAGGACGATAGCCACCCTGCTGGCGTGGTTGATAACTGCGCTGTGGACGTTCACTTTGCAGACCTGAACCAAAACCTTCTGGACGGAATCCACCATCATTGTTATAACTGCGATCAGAGCGCTCTGAACTATAAGTGCGCTGACTGTGAATACGTGGACGCTGTGTGCGATTTCCAGTTTCATGATAATTGTTGGAATAATTTCCTGATGTTCGTGAGTAGCCCTCACGGGTGCCCTCATTCTGTTCTGTTGACAGATTCTGAGATTTGTTTTCTAATTCTGAATCCATTTTTCTAAAAAATTTAGTTAGCCTCGCGGCTGGTTATTATTTTCAAATTAATAATTAAAATCTTATAAATCTACACTTGTTATATTATACACCAGTATAGTTATGTGGAGTGATAGCCATAAGTTCGGCTTTTACACTGTCACTGACATTCAGTTCCTTGATAAATTCATGTATAGTTTCCTCCGTCATCTTTGCGTTAGTACGAGTAAGTGCTTTCAATGCCTCATAAGGATGAGGATATGCCTCACGACGAAGTATTGTCTGAATAGCCTCAGCTACTACAGCCCAAGTGTTATCTAAATCTTCTGCTATCTTTTCTTCATTAAGGATGAGCTTACGTAGTCCTTTCAAAGTGCTTTGGATAGCAATTATACCATGTCCCAATGGAACTCCGATATTACGTAACACGGTGCTATCGGTAAGGTCACGCTGCAATCTGCTCACTGGTAGTTTCTGAGCAAGGAATTGTAGTATAGCATTAGCAATACCAAGGTTACCTTCACTATTTTCGTAGTCAATAGGGTTAACCTTATGTGGCATTGCACTAGAACCAACTTCTCCGGCCTTAATTTTCTGCTTAAAATATTCCATAGAAATATACATCCAGAAATCACGGTCTAAGTCTATGATTATAGTATTTATGCGGCGAATAGCATCAAAAATAGCACCAAGATAATCATAGTTGCTGATTTGAGTTGTCCACTGCTCACGCTCCAAACCTAATTTTTCGCTTACAAACTTATTACCAAATGCTTTCCAATCGTATTCAGGATAAGCAACATGATGAGCATTATAGTTACCTGTTGCACCACCAAACTTAGCAGTAATCTTACATTCATTCAAACTATTGAGTTGCTCAGTAAGACGATATACATAAACCATGATCTCCTTTCCTAAGCGTGTAGGAGATGCTGGTTGACCATGAGTTTTTGCAAGCATTGGAACATCTTTCCATTCGTCAGCATATTGCTGCAAAACATCAATAAGTTCTTTTACTTGTGGACAATATACATCAGCAAGAGCTTCCTTTACAGAAAGAGGAACACTAGTATTGTTTATATCCTGAGAAGTTAATCCAAAATGTATAAATTCCTTGTAGGAATCCAATCCTCCAATTTTATCAAATTCTTCTTTAATAAAATACTCAACAGCCTTTACATCATGGTTGGTTGTTTTCTCAATGTCCTTTACACGAGCCGCACATGTCTCGTCAAAGTTGCTATAAATTTCACGAAGTCGCGAAAAAAGCGATTTATCAAAAGATGCAAGCTGCGGTAAAGGCAACTCACACAATGTGATGAAATATTCGATTTCTACACGTACGCGATAACGTATCAAAGCATACTCTGAAAAATAGTTTGCCAGCGGTTCTGTTTTACCTCTATAACGGCCATCGATAGGCGATATGGCAGTCAATAAATCAAGATTCATAACTATATTACGTAATAATATTATAATAATGTTGCAAAGATATAGATTTTATGCGAGACAAGATAACTACAAAATGATAAATATCATTAAAAATGAAGGTTCTAGGATGATTTTAATGATTATAAAATAGGGAAATATAACATGCACAAAAAAGACTTAGGAAATTCCTAAGTCTTCTTGTGGGCGTTGACGGATTCGAACCGCCGACCCTCTGCTTGTAAGGCAGATGCTCTAAACCAGCTGAGCTAAACGCCCTTGTTTTTGTAAGGCGAGTGCAAAAGTATTGATATTTTTTCAAACCACCAAATAACGTTGGCTATTTTTACATTTTTTAATACTGCAAGCTACTTAACAAAAAACCCCGCAATCTATAAAGACTACAGGGAACACTTAAGTGGGCGTTGACGGATTCGAACCGCCGACCCTCTGCTTGTAAGGCAGATGCTCTAAACCAGCTGAGCTAAACGCCCTTACTTTTGTAAGGCGAGTGCAAAAGTAACACTATTTTTTTATAACGCCAAATATTATGGCTCTTTTTTCATAAAAACATATCATAAAGAAACAACTCTATATAGATACAAACCAAAATATAAAGCCAACAAACATGAGTATCAAGCAATCATAGAGCAAGACCAACATTGCAGACATTTTCATTGCAAATTAACATTAACAGACTATATGTCAGTTAATTACACGAAAATTTGACTAAGGTCAAGAAATTGGCACAATTCATAAAAATGGAATATATTTGTATTTCAAATGTCAAATTATGGCAGTATCTTTGCATCGAAATAGAGAGACTCAAAATATTAAAGGATAACAAACGTGAGTGTAGATGTAGCTCACAAATTTAAGAAAGGAAAAAAATTATGATGACATTAATGATTGTATTAGCGATAGTAATCGCAGTTGTTGCTCAAGCAGTAAATGTGAACAACAAAATCCAAATGGGAAAATAACTTCCCTTTGGAGTTTTTAGAGACAAAGAAAGTAAGAATCACTAAATTTGAGAGAAAGGAAAAATTATGAAAAAGATTGTAGATTACATTAGAAAAGCGATTAAGAGATTTATTAAAAGTTATAAGACTAGTATGAAACTATATGGAGAAGCTCTACTTCGCGGAGGCTCATACGGATGCGTATAATATAGATTCAGACAGGCTTAAAATAATAAGGGCTGCAAACCGATTTGTATTCGGTATTGCAGCCCTCTTTTATTTTATATAAGATTATTCTATTCTGTAATCTGGACGGTAGCACGACGGTTGAACTCTATTGGTTTAAGAGTTTCGGATCCACCAAATACAGCAGTCTTTATATTGTCACGAGAAACGCCCATCAGTACAAGTTGCTCAACAACAGTATTAGCACGCTTAAGAGAAAGTGACTTATTGATTTCAGGCGTACCTGTTGCCGCATCTGCATAACCAGTAACAAGAATATTAGACTTATTCTCAATGGCATATTTAGCAAGGGCACGAACATTAACTAGATCTTTTAAAGAAGAAATATCGATCTTGCCAATATTGAAAAATATAGAAATTGGAGTTGTAACAAATTCTTTTACGCTCTTAATTTCTGTAACGGTAACTTTTGTCGTATCCTTCTTCGCATTTTCCTTACGAAGTTGTATATTTTCACTTGATAAGTCAGCCAACTGAGCATTCAGAGCATCAAGTTGAGATTGAGACATTGAGTTAATTGCATCTGCATCAATCGTTTTGTTCCAAACACCTTTACCAATGTTCATCGTGATACCAACTTCTGCATATAGATTGTTGTCTTTGGCATTCCAGCCACGGCTATTATTTTTTCCGCCATTCTGTACTCCATCGAAATCATCTTCTAGCCTGTTATATCCAAATTCAGTGTAAACGCTGAGCTTATTACAAATTTTCCAAGAAGAATTGATACCTGCACTAAGCTGCATAGCAAAAAGATTAGAAGTACAGTTACGTGAAATGCCACCACCAACAAATGGAGTCAGATTCCAAACACGATTTGGATTATAACCATATAGCAAATTGCTTAAGTTGAACATAATATGTTCATTAAGCATCCAATAATTGAACTTATTTGAAGAAATCTGAGGACCAACCTGTTTGGCTTTCCACATTTGAAGTTTTGTGCGCAATCCGATACTAGGAGTAAACCATTTACCTATTGCAACAGCACCACCAAAAGTTGTGCGCTCACTATCAAACAATCCATAGCTATCACCATTATTCAAGCCAAGACCATGTTCCTGATTCGAAATCCAAGAGTTGTAATCACCTCCTAGCTGTACAAACCAGTTACTCCAAAATGAATTAGTTGAAATGCTATGCTTTAATACTGGTTCTGGCTCCTGTGCGAAAGAAGCTAAAGAACATCCGACTAAGGCAAAAGAAATTAATAATTTTTTCATAAGTCGTATTATTTGTAATTATAAGTTTTATATCGCAAAGATAGTACTATTTCTAGATAATTACATCTTTTTTATCAAAAGTTTTACAATTTATGAAAAAATCATTTATCCCAACAGATGCTCTATCTCACTCTGTTTCAATATACATAGAATATTTTTCCCATCAGGTGTATAGTTTGGATTTGATGAAGCAAATAGACTATTAAATATATTTTCCATTTCATCATTACGTAATACCTGTCCAAAAGGTATTGCTGCATTACGTGCAAGAGTTAAAGCTAAAGCACTATTCGTCTCCTGAGTAATATCGCCAGTTTTTTCTTGTGCCGAAACAATGATATCGTGTACTAGCTCAACAACATTCAAGCCTTCTATACCAGCAGGAATAGCATTTATAGCATAGCTTGCGCCACCAAGAGCGGTGATCTCGAAGCCTAGCTTTACCATTTCTGGTTCTATCTTATTTAGAGTGATATCCTCTGTTGCTGAAAGATGTATGGTCTCAGGAAATAAAACTTTCTGAGACGGCACTTCCCTATCTTTCATCTGTTCAAGATACTTATCATAAAGTATTCTTACATGAGCACGATGCTGGTCAACAATCATAAGACCTGACTTTACCGCAGTCATAATATAGCATCCCTTATACTGATAATGTGCTGGAGATTTCTCTGCGATGACATTTTCAACCGGAGATTCATCAATATCGGTAGAAGGTTGTGTCATCTTTGAAGTAAACAGTTCAGTTTCTTGACTTCGCTGACTTTTTAATCCATTGTAAAGATTTTCCCATTTGTCTACTGATTTTGTAGATGGCTGAGAACTGCTACCAGTATTAAAAGGATTATAAGTTGGATTAAACTGCACTTTAGGAGCAGCAACATTATTCTCAGGATTATAAACTGGGATATCTGGACGTCCCTGAGTATCAAAGTCAATTGATGGAACATCATTAAACATACCTACAGATTCTTTGACTGACGCTGAAAGGATCTGCCAAATAGCCTGTTCATTTTCAAACTTAATTTCAGTCTTCGTTGGATGAATGTTTACATCAATATCTTCAGCATTAATATCAAAGTAAATAAAATAAGGCACTTGTTCTCCCATTGGAACTAGACGATCAAAAGCATTTATCACAGCTTTACTGAAATAAGGATGCTTCATATATCTGCCATTAACAAAAAAATACTGATGTGCTCCCTTTTTACGAGCAGACTCAGGTTTGCCTACATAACCAGATATTTTACACATTGAAGTATCAACATTTACGGAGAGTAAATCCTGATTAAGACGCTTGCCAAAAATGTCTATTATACGCTGACGTAATACACCAGCCTTAAGATTAAACATTTCGGTACCATTACTATGTAATGTGAAAGATATCTCTGGATAAACCAATGCTATACGCTCAAAAGCAGTTATTATATTATTCAGTTCCGTTGAATTAGATTTAAGGAACTTACGGCGTGCAGGAACATTATAGAATAAATTTTCTATAGAGAAATTACTTCCTACAGGACAAGAGCATGGCTCCTGACCAGTAAACTTACTACCTGAAATAGAAAGAAGTGTACCTATTTCGTCGGAAGCTTGTCTAGTTTTCAACTCTATTTGTGCTACGGCAGCTATGGAAGCTAAGGCCTCACCACGAAACCCCATTGTGTGGAGAGAAAATAAATCTTCTGCACTTCGAATTTTTGACGTAGCATGACGCTCAAAAGATAGTCTAGCATCTGTTTCAGACATACCTTTACCATCATCAATCACCTGTATAGAAGTTCTTCCTGCATCAACAACAAGAACATTAATATTCTTAGCTCCTGCATCAACAGCGTTTTCAACCAACTCTTTTATCACTGAAGCTGGACGCTGAATAACCTCTCCTGCTGCAATTTGATTGGCTACAGAATCAGGCAATAACTGTATTATGTCACTCATAAAATGTCATTAAAGTAAAAATATTAAAACAAGACAAAACTGCACAAGGGAAAACTAGAATTACTATATCTGCAACATCATTATATATCCCTATCATGTGCATAACGAGATGAATTTAGCATTGCTTAAAAGAACACCTGAAGCAACTTAATTATCAACACAACAAATTAATATTGCCAAACAGCTGCGATATTTTGATTTCAAAAAATGAAAAGAGTTCTGACATTAATCACATAAATATATTACGATAAAATGTATTCAACTCAGCTGTTTGGTGCCTAAACAAACTATTTTTCAGTGTTATCAATATGTTGTAATGGTGCTTTTTTGCGACCTAACGGTTTCAATTTATTATCATCTCCCTTTCCTCGCCATAAGAAAACATCAGCTGGTCCTGTTGGACGCAAGTTGTCAAACCATGCAAATTCAGGTAACTTATATTTATTAGGAGGAATCTGCGTCATTGGATACATAACACTCTCATTTTTCGGAGTCCATATCTTTTGAAGTTTTCTCTCTGGAGAAATATACAGTTTCATTGTATCCGTCTCTGTGTAGACTAATCCTTGAAGGGTTGAGTCCTTATCATCAACAGGATAGTATATTGTCTTTACATTTCCAGAAGCAACTACTCTACGCACGTTTCCCTTTACAAAATAAGTAGTAATTTCCTTACTTGATAATTGGTTATAGTGCTTCTTGTCAGGCATAAGTTCGATACTGAGTGCTTGACCTATTACATGTGTCTCGCGAACCGTACTATCTTGCAAATATACCTTTATGACTTCACCTAATATCTGTCGATCTGTATTCCATGCAATAGGATCTTTATACATAGTCATGCATGAATCTTTTGTATTATAAACAAGAGAATCACAAATAGCCTGAACATCATTACGAAAAACTTTTGTATGCTTAAAACAATGAACTTTGCGATATACAGAATCTGTATTTATGTTGAATGTATAGATTTTCATTGAGTCAGCATGCACATAAAGAGTATCTTTTTGCGAATATTCTTTTGCCAAAGCATGTCCTGTAGCCCAACCACGACCTGTCTTCTCATTATAAACAAGACGATGGCCAAGAAGTTGGTTCTTGTTTTTTTTGTCTACATAGATAACGTTTCCATATCCACGAGCCAATCCTGTTTTCTTACTATAGAAAAGACTATCTCCTGTTATTACCTTATTCTTATCTGTAACAGTTGAACGACTATACATCTCGGCCTTATCAGTCTTACTATTGAAATAGGCATCAGTTGTATTGATAACACTACCCTTTTGAATAATCTTACTTGGTCCCACAACATGCGCAATAGACTTTTTGGTATCATAATGCAATTCATCAGTTGTGATAATGCGATTACTGCTATGCATCTTAACATTATACCAAAAAACAGCCTCACGAGTTTGGGTATTATAATCTCCCCAATCTGAAGACAAACGGTCTTTTCCATCCACAAGACGTCCACCCTCAAAGAAATAAGCATAATTATTAAAACGGTCGAAATCAAGACTATCTGTGTAAAGGACCTTACTACCATGATGAAGCACAACATCATTTCGAGCCTCAAGTAATTGGCGCATACCATCATAAGAAGCACGTTTCGCAATCAAAGACAATCCACGTCCTTGAACATAGCGAACATGACCAAAAGCCTTAACAGAATTTGAACTTTGAAAGAAATATGCACTGTCACACCAAAGACTTGCTCCTTGATGAGTAAAATGCACACGTCCTTTTACTATTTGTGCATCAGGATTAGGACCCAATTGGTTATATTTAAGAATATCTGCATGAACAAGATACACCCTGTCATCCATATTTACACGCTTACTCTTACGACCAGCAGCACCGATAGTTTGAAATATGCTTAGTCCAAACAGGCACAAAACCGCCGGAACGACGATTCTATGCCCGAATATATATCGTTTTATATTACTAAAATTCATTTATTTAACCCATCCTTGGTATTCAAAATCACAATCTTTATATCGTGGATTCATGCGGACATAAGTCTGTTTTATCTTATTTACTACCCAGTCGTGAAGCTTCTTCTCACGTTCCTTGGCCTCAACAACATCCTGCATAGTTTGGAAGTCTTCAGTAATCTTAGCACGATGACCTTCAACTCTACTCTTAAGTTTCACGATAGCAACAACTGTCTTTCCCTTTGAATTTATCATCTTGAAAGGAGCCGATATTTCCCCAACCTTCATTGTATCAATAACGCTTGCTACTTCTGTTGCAAGATTCTTCATTTGGAACCTAGATGTAACTTTACCGGTTTGATTATCGCTATATGCCATAAGGCCATGGTTATTACGAGTATCTTTGTCTTCAGAAAGATATGAACATGCCTCCTCGAAAGTAAACTTCTTAGCTTTAATATCATTACTTATTGAATCCAAACGACCTATTGCCTGATTGATTTCTTGATCAGAAACCTTTGGCTTTAATAGAATATGTCTAACCTTTATCTTGTCACCACGTTTGTCAATAAGTTGGATAATATGATAACCGAACTCAGACTCTACGATTTTTGAAACTTTCTTTGGATCTGTAAGATTGAAAGCTACATTAGCAAAAGCTGGATCTAAAGTTCCACGACCAGTATAATCCATTTCACCACCCTGACGTGCAGAACCTGGATCTTCTGAATACAAACGTGCTAAAGTAGCAAAAGAAGTTTCACCCTTTGTAACACGATCTGTAAAACTACGAAGTTGATCTTTTACTCTGTTTATTTCAGACTGTGGAATACGCGGTTGACGAACAAGTATTTCTACTTCAACCTCTGTTGGAACGAAAGGAATACTGTCTTGAGGTAAATCTTTGAAATATTTGCGTACATCAGATGGTGTTACAGATATATTTTCAACAAGTTTGTGACGCATCTTCTCTATGAGCTGACGATTTTTAAAATCATCATGTAGGTCAGAGCGCATCTGATTTATGGTCTTGCCTTGATATTCTTCAAGTTTTTCACGTGAACCTGCTGAATTAATCCAGAAATTAATCTGCTGATCTACACTACTAGCAATATCTGATTCAGAAACATCCAAAGAGTCTATCTCTGCTTGGTGAAGATACAATTTCTGCACAGCAAGTTGTTCAGGAATAGTACAGTCAGGATTACCTCCCCACTTAACACCCTCCATTTCACCTTGCAAACGCATCTGCTCTACATCAGACTTCAAGATAGGTTCATCACCTACAACCCAAACAACTTCGTCAATGACACTATGTTCAGGAGCTTTCTGCAAAGATGGTTTAACCTTTACAGAATCCTCTGTACTAGACTTTACACCATCTGTCTTGTTTGCTTTAGCTGACATTCCTATAAGGAGCAATAGTCCAAGGAAGGCGGAAAATATTTTATATCCCTTATTCATAAATTCTATTTTATTTCAATATTATATTAAGATCTGCAAAGACTAATGTTTATTAACAGTAGCGAGAACTGAATGATTAACGCTCACTGGGTATTTCTTTCGTAAAGTCTCAACCCATTTTTTCTCTAGATATTCCTGATAGTCATTGACTACCATTTGACGAACATCAGATATGTTCTCTGGAGACTTCAACTTCTTGCCAAAGACATCATCGTAAGGGTAATCAGCAATAGGTGTATATGATTTATTCTGTTTGAAAACTAGATTATCAACCAACAAATTGTCCCCCATTTTAAAAATGCCTTTATCAACACGTATTCTTATATTATCTTTATTAAATACTTTTTTCAGCACATCAGACCATTCTGAAAAATCCGTTTTACGCAGGATCTTCTTTACGGCTTTCAAATCATCCTTATATTTTGTATGGAAAGCTATGCCCTTAAATCTAGGTTGCTCCCATTTATATTTCTTTTTATTTTTCTTGAAATACTTAGAAAGTGCATCATCATCAGTTGCGGCTTTGCTCCAGACAGTACGATTACTGATTTCGTAGAGCAACAGTCCATCATGATATTCCTTAATAAGATATTTCAAAGAAGAGTCTTCTGACTCCATCTCTTGTGTCTTTTTGGCAAGCACGTCCGACACCGTCACATGCTCAGTTTTTGATATAGAGTCCAATCGTGCATTTATTATTTTCTCACGAATACCTCTTTGTTCAATAAATTTTATGATGTCAGCACGCAATGAGTCATAAGGAAAAAAATTGCGTTTGTCTTTCATCAATATGATATGATAACCAACAGGCGACATAAAAGGTTTACTCATCTGTCCCTTTTGTAGAGCAAAAGCCTGTTTTTCGAATTCAGGAAAAGTCTGTCCATATTGTAACCATGGCAATTCACCGCCATTAGCAGCCGACTCCTTATCATCAGAATATTTTTTTGCCAACTGCGCAAAGTCTGCACCGTTGAGCAATGCTCTATATATAGAATCTATACGCAGTTTAGCAGTTACATCTTTTTCCTGTGAAGCACGTTGATTAAGTCTTAACAATATATGTGCAACTTTCACGATTCCACCATGTGAATCTATTCTCTGTTGAGTTTCATTATATATGTGACGCGCTTCATTTTCTATATCAGAATCCGTTATTATTGAAGGTTTAATTTGCTGATCTCTATATGATGCAAACTCATTTTGATAAGACTTCATTGTGTCTAGATGCGCATCAAGAGCAGCCTCTACCTTTAGCTTATAATTTACGAAAAGATCAACATACTCATCAACAGATTTTTTATCAATCACTCCGTCTGAATTATTTTTATTATATGAATATTCAAATTCGGAACGCAATACTGGTTTACCATTTACTGTCATAATGACGGGATCTACAGACTGCGCAAAAACCATGCTCCCGTTAAGGAGCATGGCTATTAACACTGATATAGTTTTTTTACATCTCATTATTATTCAGGACGAGAATAGTTTGGAGCCTCACTCGTGATAGTGATATCATGTGGATGACTCTCAAGAACACCTGCATTTGTAATACGAGCGAATTTCGCATTATGCATCGTGTCTATACTGTTAGCTCCACAATATCCCATTCCTGAACGCAAACCACCTATAAGCTGGTATATAACCTCCTGAACAGTTCCCTTATAAGGAACTCTGCCAGCAATACCTTCTGGAACTAGTTTGTTTGCTTCTTTTATATCATTCTGGAAATAACGGTCACGAGAACCATTCTTCTGTTCCATGGCTTCCAAAGAACCCATTCCACGATAACTTTTAAATTTACGTCCGTTAAAGATTATTGTATCGCCAGGACTCTCTTCTGTGCCGGCAACAAGTGAACCAATCATAACACAACTTCCACCAGCAGCAATAGCCTTAACGATATCACCAGAATAGCGAAGTCCTCCATCTGCTATCAATGGAACACCTGTACCCTCTAGTGCAGAGAATACATCATAAACAGCACTAAGCTGTGGTACACCTACACCAGCAACAACACGTGTGGTACAAATTGAACCAGGGCCAATACCAACCTTAACCGCATCAGCACCATTATCTACAAGATATTTTGCTGCAGCACCTGTAGCAACATTACCAACAACAACATCGACATTAGGGAATGCAGCTTTAACTTGCTTAAGTTTTTCAACAACACCCTTTGAATGACCATGAGCTGTATCAATAACAATGGCATCAACACCAGCTTCAACCAAAGCCTTAGCACGATCCATTGTGTCAACAGTAACACCGACACCGGCTGCTACACGAAGGCGGCCCTTTTCATCTTTACAAGCCATAGGCTTATCCTTGGCCTTAGTAATATCCTTATATGTAATAAGACCAACAAGATGATTATCATTGTCTACAACAGGAAGTTTTTCTATTTTATGCTCTTGTAATATCTGCGCAGCAGCAACAAGGTCTGTCTGCAAGTGAGTTGTTACAAGATTTTCTTTTGTCATAACGTCATCAATCAACTTATCCATATGACGTTCAAAGCGTAAATCGCGATTGGTAACAATACCTACAAGATGATTATCCTCATCAACAACAGGAATACCTCCAATATGATAATCATGCATCATATCAAGAGCATCTTTCACTGTGCTTCCACGACGAATCGTGACAGGATCATAAATCATACCATTTTCGGCGCGCTTAACAATAGCAACCTGACGTGCTTGGTCCTCTATTGTCATGTTCTTATGAATAACTCCAATACCACCTTCACGAGCAATAGCTATTGCCATTGAAGCTTCGGTAACGGTATCCATAGCAGCGGTCACAAATGGAACATTCAAACTGATGTTACGTGTGAACTTGGTTTTCAACTCTACCTCTTTAGGTAGTACCTCTGAGTAAGCAGGGATTAGAAGGACGTCGTCAAAAGTAAGGCCGTCCATTACAATTTTATCTGCAACAAATGATGACATATTGTAACTTTAAAAATTTATTGCGTGCAAATATAGTAATAATTTTCCACATGGGTACTATACGTTCACCATTTTATTATTGAATTAATGCTATTTAACGTCAGCTTAGTTTGCCATTTCAGATAAGAATTTAATCCTAACAAGACGTATTTCATCTTCAGAGTAATCTTCTCCTAACTCTTCTATTGCATCTTCAAGATTGTCGGTTTCACTTTCATTGAAATAATCATAGATATCATCAATATGATCATCGTCAATAACATCATCAATAAAATAATCAATATTTATCTTTGTTCCACTATATACAATTGCTTCAATTTCATCCAAAAGTTCAGTAAATTCCATTCCTAAAGTATCAGCTATGTCATCAAGAGCTACCTGACGGTCTATACTCTGAATAATCTTAACTTTAGTCACACTTTTCTTTGCAACAGTACGCACACGCAATTCTTCGGCACGTTCTATACCATTCTCCTCGCAATGACGTTTTATCAATTGAAGGAATTCCTTACCATATCGTTTTGCCTTACCTGCTCCTACTCCTTGTATCTGTTGTAACTCTTCATTTGTAATAGGATACATTGTAGCCATTTGTTCCAAAGACTGGTCTTGAAAAATAACATATCCTGGAATATTTAGCTTTTGAGCCATACTTTTACGTAGATTCTTAAGCATCAAAAAGAGCTCTGGGTCAAGGGCTGCTGCAACAGAATCTCCACTTTCTTCTTCGTAATCATCTTTAAATTCATTATCCATTACGACAAAGAAGCTTTCTGGTTTTTTAACGAATCTTCTGCCCGCAGCTGTAACTTTTAGTAATCCGTAGTTTTCTACATCTTTCTTTAGGTATCCAGCAATAAGAGCCTGACGAATAACGGGATTCCATAATTTAGGATTTTCGTCCTCACCTGATCCAAATTCTTCTAACTGATCATGATGATGAGATACTATATCATCAGTTCCACGACCTTTTACAAAGTCAATGATATATTCCTGACGGAAGTTTTCTTTTATAGCTAATATTGACTTCAATACAATAAGTAAAGCTTTACCTGCTTCTATTTTTTCTTTAGGATGAAGACAATTATCACAGTTATGACAGTTATCTTGATTATACTCCTCACCAAAATAATGAAGTAACATTTTACGACGACACACTGAAGATTCAGCATAAGCTGCTGTTTCCTGAAGTAATTGTCGACCAATATCCTGTTCTGCAACAGGCTTACCCTCCATAAACTTTTCAAGTTTTTTTAGGTCCTTCTGAGCATAGAAAGCTATACAAATTCCCTCACCGCCATCACGTCCAGCACGACCTGTCTCCTGGTAATATCCTTCAAGACTTTTTGGTATATCATAATGTATAACGAAACGCACATCTGGCTTATCGATACCCATTCCAAAAGCTATCGTAGCAACGATCACATCAATACGTTCCATAAGGAAATCATCCTGTGTCTGTGAACGTGTTGAACTATCTAGTCCTGCATGATATGGAGCAGCCTTTATTTCATTCGTTTTCAGAATTTCAGAAAGTTCCTCAACTTTTTTTCTTGAAAGGCAATATATGATACCACTCTTGCCTTCATGTTGCTTGATAAATTTTATAATTTGTTTATCTATTTCCTGAGTCTTCGGACGTACCTCATAATAAAGATTTGCTCTATTAAAAGAACTTTTAAATTCTTTTGCATCAGAGATACCCAAATTTTTCTTTATATCTGTACGTACCTTATCTGTTGCTGTTGCTGTAAGAGCTATTACTGGAGCATTGCCAATTTTGCTTATTGTTGGTCGTATATTTCTGTATTCAGGACGGAAATCATGTCCCCACTCAGAAATACAGTGAGCCTCATCAATAGCATAAAAAGAAATCTTTACAGATTTAAGAAACTCTACGTTTTCCTCCTTGTTAAGAGACTCAGGTGCTACATACAACAACTTTGTGATACCATTTCTCACATCATCCATAACCTGTTGTATGGCTGCTTTATTCAGAGATGAGTTTAAATAATGTGCTACACCAGTTTCCTCACTCATTCCATTAATGACATCAACTTGATTCTTCATCAATGCAATAAGAGGAGAAATAACAATAGCTGTACCTTCCATTATCAAAGAAGGTAATTGATAACATAAGCTTTTACCTCCACCGGTAGGCATAAGCACAAATGTGTCATTACCATCCAACAGATTATTGATAATAGCTTCCTGATCGCCTTTGAATTTATCAAAGCCGAAATAATGTTTGAGCTGCTGTGTAAGATTAACTTCCTTTGTCATATAACAAGTAGTTTCTTAATCCACTATATTAGATTTTATTTTTTTTATTAAATTGCATCCGGCAACATCCATTGCCAGTTGCAATCTAATATTTATATGTATCATGCAGTTTCCAATTTCTGCAAATGTGATTTGTCAAGCTGAGCTTTAGCATAGTCCAAGGTGACAATAAAGCTCTTTGTTCGCTTTGAGGGTATTTCAAACATAGCGTCCATCATTATAGACTCTACAATAGACCTCAATCCACGTGCGCCCAATTTATATTCGACAGCTTTTTCAACGATAAAATTCAATGTATCTTCATTAAATTCTAGTTTTATGCCATCCATATCAAAGAGTTTTTCATACTGTTTGATAATAGAATTCTTAGGTTCTACGAGTATACGTCTTAGTGCTTCATGATCAAGAGGATTAAGATATGTAAGAACTGGCAAACGACCTATTATCTCAGGAATAAGTCCAAAAGACTTCAAATCCATAGGTTGAATATATTTCATAAGATCAGACTTATCTATCTTACTTACATTCTGCACTGAATTATATCCCACTACGTGAGCATTCATTCTCTGTGCGATCTTGCGCTCTATTCCATCGAAAGCACCACCACAGATAAACAAGATGTTCTTGGTATCAACGTGAATATAATCCTGATCTGGGTGTTTACGTCCTCCCTTAGGTGGGACATTAACCATTGTGCCCTCTAGAAGTTTCAACAAACCTTGCTGAACTCCCTCACCACTTACATCACGAGTTATTGAAGGATTATCGCTTTTACGTGCAATTTTATCGATCTCGTCAATAAAGACAATTCCACGTTCTGCGGCTGCTACATTATAATCGGCAACTTGGAGCAATCTACTCAAGATGCTTTCCACATCTTCGCCTACATATCCTGCCTCTGTAAAAACTGTAGCATCAACAATTGTAAATGGCACATCAAGCATTTTCGCAATAGTACGAGCCAACAAAGTCTTACCAGTTCCTGTACTACCCACCATAATAATGTTGCTCTTTTCTATTTCAACACCATTATCATCTACAGGTTGCTGGAGACGTTTGTAATGATTGTACACAGAAACTGAAAGGAAGCGTTTTGCCTCATCCTGCCCTATAATGTACTCATCAAGATATTTTTTTATATCTTTTGGTTTAGGAACCTTATTAATTTTGAAAGAGCTGTCTTTTCCGCCATTGTGCAATTCTTCATCTTCTGCTAAGCCCGCACTTTGTACTATTTCATAAGCCTGATGCGCACAATTTTCACAGATGTAACCGCTTAGGCCTGTTATAAGCAGCTTTACTTCGTTTTCGCCTCTTCCACAGAAGCTACAAACTTTTTTTGCCATATTATTTCTTTCGTATCAATACATCATCTATCATACCATATTCTTTTGCCTCATCAGCATTCATCCAATAGTTTCTGTCACTATCCTGCCATACCTTATCAAAAGGAGTATGAGAATGATTTGAAATGATTGTATAAAGTTCTTTCTTGAATTTTTGTATTTCCTTAGCTTCTATCTCTATATCTGAAGCCTGACCTTGCACACCGCCTAGTGGTTGATGAATCATAACGCGGCTATGAGTAAGGGCTGAGCGCTTGCCTTCCTGACCAGAAACCAATAGCACTGCTGCCATTGAGGCGGCCATACCCGTACAGATTGTAGCAACATCGCTGCTAATAAACTGCATTGTGTCATAAATTCCAAGTCCAGCTGTCACACTGCCACCAGGACTATTGATATAAATAGATATATCCTTGCCACTGTCAACAGAGTCCAGATAAAGGAGTTGTGCCTGAAGAGTATTGGCTGTATAATCATCAATCTCTGTTCCGAGGAAGATTATACGATCCATCATAAGGCGTGAAAATACATCCATCTGTGTAACGTTCAACTGACGCTCTTCAAGGATGTATGGGTTCAAATACTGAGACTGTGATTTAACCACGTCGTCAAGCACCATACCATTCATGCCTAAATGCTTAGTAGCATATTTTCTAAAATCATTCATAATATAAAAAATCGTTCGTTTAAAGATAAAAAAAGAGAGGCTATCGCCCTTTTATTATATCTATCTTGCAAATATGATGCCAACGCTTAAGCGTCAGGCTATCTTTACATAGACAAAGATAATAAAAAAAGACGATAACCTCTTTATAAAAGAAGTTTTTTTTCAAAAAAACTATTATTCTTGCATCATTTTATTGAAGTCATCAAGACTTATTTCCTTTTCGTTAAGCTTTACAGAATCTTTCAATGCGACAACAAGCTTGCGGTCTATAGCACGATCAACAAGTCCGTCTACATTTTCTTTCTTCTTAAGAATTTCCTTTGCATAGTTCTCTACATATTCGTCAGGAACATTATTCATGCCATACTGAGCGAACTGTGTACGAGCTGTTTCTTTTGCTGCATCCAATACATCAGCATCTTCAATCTTAATATCACGAGCTGCAACCAACTGCTCCTTAATCATATGCCAAGTAAGTTCTTTAATACTCTGTTCGTAGTTCTTCTCTACAAACTCTTCACCCTTATCCTGGTTGTTATTCAACATGATACGCTTAAGCAAAGCATCTGGATATTCAAGTTTACCAACTTTCTTCTCGCAATATGCGCGAACATCAAGAATAAACTTATAGTCTGCATCAACAGCAAGCTGTTCTTTAAGTCCTTCAGCAATCTTGTTACGGAATTCCTCTTCGTTCTTAACAGTACCCTCACCGAACAACTGATCGAAAAGTTCCTGATTTATCTCATGCTTCTTGAAGCGCTGAATTTCTGTAATCTGATAGCTGAAATCAGCTGTAAGATCCTTTGCTTCTTCACGTTCAATCTTCAACAAAGAAGATATTTCTGTATCATTCTCTGGATAAGCCTTCTTTGGGTTGAATGTTATTACATCACCAAGCTTAGCACCTTCGAAAAGTTTCTTCTGATCGTCAACCTTAATATACTCTGGCATCAAGACAGCACCTTCTACAGTTATGCCACCTTCTTTTGTATTGCCTTGTGCGTCAAGTTCACGAATATCACCCTTAAGCATATCATTACCTTCGAATACTTCAGCCTTATCATAACTACCAGCACGTGAAGCAAACATTTCAACCTGACGGTCGATAAGTTCATCATCAACTGTAATTGTATAATGATCAAGTTTGTTGTGACCATCAAGAACCATCTTGAATTCTGGAGCAACAGCTATATCAAAAACGAAAGTAAAAGTTGTACCTTTTTCCAAATCCTGTGGTTCCTGTTTCTCTGAAGGAAGAGGCTCACCAAGCATTTGAATCTTGTTGTCGTTTACATACTTGTAAATCTGCTCACCAATAAGTTTGTTGATTGCGTCCATCTTTGCAGATGTACCAAACTGTTTCTTTACCAAGCCCATAGGAACCATTCCTGGGCGGAAACCTGGGTAATTAGCCTTCTTACGGTAATCATTCAATGTCTTCTCGACATTCTCTTTGTAATCAGCTTCTTCGACAGTAATAGTCAACAGACCATTGACCTTGTCAGGATTTTCAAATGAAATATTCATCTTCTGATGTTTTTGTTATATTATTATTTTTTTATTGTTCGCAATTTTCGGAGCGCAAAATTACTGATAATTAGCGAATATACCTAATATATAAAAGAAAAATTTGTTTTTTTAACCATATCAATCTTTACTTGCATCTTGTCCAAAAGAAGTTTGATTTGATTCCAAATTAATTTCTATAGCATTTTCTTCTTCTATCTGCTCTTCTAAAGCTTCATCTTCCTCATTTGGCTTAAACCTACGATATACGAAATTTTCACTAAGATAATTCTTTCTAACTATTGGATTAGCAGCCAATTCCTCTGATGAGCCATGGAAAAGAATTCTACCCTCGAAAAGCAAATAAGCTCTATCTGTGATAGACAAAGTTTCCTGCACATTGTGGTCAGTTATCAATATACCAATATTACGATATTTTAAACGCCAAACAATATGTTGTATATCCTCTACAGCAATAGGGTCTACACCTGCAAAAGGCTCATCAAGCATAATAAACTTTGGGTTTATAGCAAGACATCGCGCTATTTCCGTACGACGTCGTTCTCCTCCAGAGAGTTGATCTCCTTTGTTTTTACGCACTTTCGTCAATCTGAATTCCTTAATCAGACTTTCAAGTTTTGCAAGTTGTTGTTCATGAGACAATTTTGTCATTTCAAGCACTGACATGATATTGTCTTCTACACTCATTTTTCTGAACACACTGGCCTCCTGTGGCAGATAACCAATACCTGCTTGTGCACGCTTATATACAGGATAATCCGTTATTTCAGTATCATCCATATAAACATGCCCCTCGTTTGGAACAACCAGACCTGTTGTCATATAGAAAGAAGTCGTTTTACCAGCACCATTAGGTCCAAGAAGTCCAACTATCTCTCCCTGTTTAACATTTATGCTCACGCCATTGGCAACTGTTCGTTTACCATAACGCTTCACAAGTCCTTCCGTACGAAGGGTCGTAAGCTTTGTTTCGTCCATAAATTCATGAATTTGGATGCAAAGTTAATTTAAATCAGCATGAATACAAAATAAAAAAACAAAAACTATTCTCAATATAGCAGTTTTTTAGAGAAATTTGGTTACTTTTGCAACAAACAAAAGGATAATAACATGTTTATAATTAAATTATTATATAAATATCTCACAACATTTGGCGAATATATTATTCTTATGGGCCATTCTTTATCACGTCCTGAAAGGATGAGAATGTTTTTCAAGCAGTATATAAAAGAGATGTCCCAACTCGGTGTAAATTCCATTGGTATAGTTTTGCTTATATCTTTTTTCATTGGTGCTGTTATATGTATTCAAATGAAAGTAAACATTCAAAGTCCTTGGATGCCACGTTGGGTTTCTGGATACACTACACGTGAGATTATGCTTCTTGAATTTTCAAGTAGTATCATGTGTCTTATTCTTGCAGGTAAAGTTGGTTCAAACATTGCTTCAGAATTAGGAACGATGCGTGTCACTCAACAGATTGACGCACTGGATATAATGGGAGTCAATTCTGCAAGTTACCTCATTCTTCCAAAGATAATGGGATTAATGACTATCATGCCTTTCCTTGTGATTTTTAGTTCTGCAATGGGTATCGTTGGAGCCTATGGCACAGCTTATCTCGGCCATATGCTTTCTCCTGATGACCTTACACTAGGTATACAACATGCTTTCAATCCATGGTTCATGTGGATGAGTATTATTAAGAGTATGTTTTTTGCATATATTATTGCTAGTGTTTCATCGTTTTTTGGATACACGGTTAAAGGCGGCTCTATCGATGTAGGAAAAGCCAGCACTGACGCTGTTGTTTGCAGCAGTGTACTTATTTTATTTTCAGATGTATTCCTCACACAGTTATTATCATGATTGAAGTAAAACATTTATATAAGTCTTTTGAAGACAAAACAGTTCTCAATGATATCAATGTAGTGTTTGAGGATGGAAAAACGAATCTTATCATTGGGCAAAGCGGTAGCGGTAAAACTGTTTTGATGAAGAATCTAGTGGGATTACTTACTCCTTCTAGCGGTGAAGTGTTATACGACAATCGAGACTTTGTAACAATGAGCAAAAACGAGAAAGTCATGATGAGACGCGAAATGGGAATGATATTCCAAAGTGCAGCGCTCTTCGATTCTCTCTCTGTTTTGGAAAACGTTATGTTTCCTTTAGATATGTTTTCCAACATGAATTACGGGGAACGCGTAAAAAGAGCACAAGAATGCCTTGACAGAGTAAATCTGATTGATGCACAGCAAAAGTTTCCAGGTGAGATTTCAGGTGGTATGCAGAAGCGTGTAGCTATAGCAAGAGCTATAGTCTTAAATCCAAAATATCTTTTCTGCGACGAGCCAAATTCAGGTCTTGATCCTAAGACATCTCTTGTCATTGACGATTTGCTCTCAGGAATTACGAAAGAATACAAAATGACAACAATCATCAACACTCATGACATGAATTCTGTTATGGGTATTGGCGAGAATATATTATTCATCTATAAAGGTAATAATGAATGGCAAGGCACGAAAGACGACATTATGAGCAATACTAATGAAAAACTCAACGATCTAGTCTTTGCCAGTGACTTATTCCGTAAGGTGAAGAAGGCAGAGATGGCACAGGGAAACCAATAAGTCTATCGCATATACCAAACGCCTTTGCGTTTAACCATAGGAACTGCCACTTGTTCTGTGCTTTTATCACCATAAGTAAGTAGCAGATATGCTTCGCCGGTATTATTGATAGTATCAGCTTTTGCAGATGATACATCAACTTTCTTTATTCCTGAATGTTCTTCGTTTTGCTGTCCAATAAACATTTTGGCATTAGCGACCAACTGTTCCCGATAATTATCAGGAATACGTTCTGGTTGATTCATTCCAGCAACAAAAGCATCATAATTACCATTCAACAAATAGTCATAATATATCTTAGCGGTTTTTCCGACAATCTCACCTGGGTCGTTCTTCTTTGATCCACATGAGAATAAAACTGATACAAACAGTAGTATATATATTATCTTTTTCATAATAAAAAATTACCCCTCATCACAATGATGAGGGTAATAGTTGTTTTATTTTTGTCTGATAAAAATATTTATTGGACATCCGTGCATACTCCAATTCTCACGTATTTTGTTTTCAAGGAAACGACGATAATTCTCCTTCACATACTGAGGAAGATTAGCGTAGAATACGAATGAAGGGATTTGAGTATTTGGTAACTGAGTACAATACTTAATCTTGATATATTTACCCTTCAAGCTCTGAGGAGGATTAGCTTCAATGATTGGCAACATTGTCTCATTGAGTTTTGAAGTACCGACGTGCGCTTTACGGTTTAGATATACTTGCTTAGCTGTTTCCAAAACTTTAAAAATTCTCTGCTTTGTTGTAGCTGACACAAATATAATAGGGAAATCAACGAATGGAGCCATACGACTACGGATAGCGGCTTCAAAGGTATCAATAACCTTTTGGCTCTTATCTTCTACAAGGTCCCATTTATTTACAACCAATACCAAACTCTTATTATTCTTCTGAATAAGTTGGAAGATATTCATATCCTGAGACTCTATACCACGAGTGGCATCTATCATAAGTATGCAGACATCACTATTTTCTATAGATCGGATAGAACGCATTACGCTATAGAATTCCAAGTCCTCACTAACTTTATTCTTCTTACGGATACCAGCGGTATCTACAAGATAAAAATCAAAGCCAAACTTGTCATAACGTGTATATATACTGTCTCTGGTAGTACCAGCTATCTCGGTTACGATATTTCTATCCTCACCTATAAATGCATTGACAATACTACTTTTACCAGCATTTGGTCTACCTACAACAGCGAAACGAGGAATCTCATCCTCAACAATCTCTGGGTTTTCCTGAGGTAGTTTATCTATTACAAGATCCAGCAAATCACCAGAACCACCACCAGTTGCAGCACTGATACACTGGGGTTCGCCCAATCCTAATTTATAAAATTCTGCGGCTTCATAATATTCTCCGCTGTTGTCTACTTTATTTGCAACAAGAATAACTGGAAGTTTTGCACGACGCAAAATTGTCGCAACATCCTCATCCCAGTCTGTCACACCTGTAGTTACATCAACTAAGAATAGCACAAGGTCTGCTTCTTCTGTAGCCACTAAAACCTGGCGACGAATAGCATCCTCGAAAATATCATCTGATTTTACGACCCAACCACCTGTGTCTACTACAGAGAATTCCTTTGCGCCCCATGAGCATTTGCCATACTGACGGTCTCTTGTAGTACCTGCGGTATCACTTACAATAGCGCGGCGCGATTGTGTCAAACGATTAAAAAGCGTAGATTTGCCTACATTAGGGCGTCCTACGATTGCAACTAAATTTGCCATAAATTTGTTTTATTTCTGAAGTTATACATTCTTCGGCCCTCCTAAAGGAGAGTTTGCTCTCATTCCATTCAGAGCCAAAAGTATTGTTATTTTATTTGCTCACTCGTGAGCTTATTGTGATTATTCTGGATTATATCCAAAACTTTCAAGTTCTCTTTGCGATGATCGCCAGTCTTTATCAACTTTAACAAAGGTCTCAAGATAAATTGTCTTATCAAAGAACTTTTCTAAAGCCTTACGTGACTCCGTATTTACCTTTTTCAAAGCGATGCCTTGATGACCAATGATTATACCTTTCTGGCTGTCTCTCTCCACGTATATAACAGCATTGATATGTATCTTACGCTCATCCTCTTTAAACTGCTCAACTCTTACTTCTACACTATAAGGAATTTCCTTATCATAATAAAGTAGAATTTTTTCGCGTATAATCTCACTGACAAAGAATTTGGCTGGTTTATCCGTCAATTGTTCTTTATCAAAGTAAGCAGGTGATTCTGGCAGAAGTTCTTTGATTCTCTTCAACAAGATATCGGTACCAAACTTATTTTTTGCCGAAATAGGTAAAATCTCTGCATTTGGCAAAAGAGCGTGCCATTTCTCTACAATGTCACCAAGGTTCTTTTGGTCGCTCTCATCTATCTTGTTAATAAGCAATAATACAGGAATAGACATTTTCTTCACCTTGTCTAGAAAGTCTAGGTTTTTCTCAGGGCTTTCCACAACGTCGGTTACATATAGCAAGATATCAGCATCAGTAAGAGCTGATTCTGAAAAAGCCAACATCATTTCCTGCATCTTGTAGTTTGGCTTTAAAACTCCAGGAGTATCAGAAAACACAATCTGACAATCGTCAGAATTCACGATGCCCATAATACGATGACGAGTAGTCTGAGCTTTAAATGTAGCGATACTTATGCGTTCACCTACAAGCTGATTCATCAGCGTACTCTTGCCAACGTTTGGATTTCCTACTATATTTACAAAACCTGCCTTATGCATACCATTTACTGTTTATAAAAACAAAAGAAACGCATTCTTTCTAAAAATGAGAAGGATGCGTTTCATTATCATTTTGACTTAAAGTCGTTATTTCGTTGCCGATGAAGAAGTTCCGCCATTATAAGCCCACTTATAATAAGATGCACCATGAACGAAACCTGCTCCAAATGCCGTAAAGATAACATTGTCACCTCTCTTTAGCTTGCTTTCATGATCCCAAAGAGCCAAAGGTATTGTTGCGGCACTAGTATTACCATAATGATCAATATTAACAACCACCTTTTCCATAGGAATTCCAGCGCGCTTTGTTACAGCTTCAATGATTCTCAGGTTTGCCTCATGAGGTACTACCCAATCAACATCTTCGGCTTTAAGATTATTCATTTCCAATATCTTAGTAACGTCGTCACTCATATCAGTTACAGCATAACGGAATACCGTACGACCTTCCTGATAAAGATAATGCAAACGATGATCTACAGTAAAATGCGAAGGAGGACAAACAGAACCACCAGCCTTCATGTGTAGGAAAGGAAGTCCCTGACCATCTGTACGAAGGAATGAATTCTGAACACCAAAACCTTCCTCTTCACTAGCTTCCACCAAAACGGCTCCTGCACCATCACCAAACAGAACACAAGTCTGACGATCAGTATAGTCAACCAAAGAAGACATCTTATCTGCACCGATAACGATAACCTTCTTGTATCGACCACTCTCAACCATAGTCGCTGCGACGTCAAGTGAATAAAGGAATCCACAACATGCAGCCGAGAAATCAAATGCGAAAGCATTCTTCAAGCCCAGCTTCCCCAATACGATTGAGGCTGTAGATGGAAATTTATAATCTGGGGTAGTAGTGGTAACGATGAGTGCATCTATAGTATCTGGATCAACTCCCGTCTTCTGGATTAGCTGCTTAGCAGCCTTACGTGCTAGGTAACTTGTACCAAGTCCTTCTTCCGTTAGTATTCTACGCTCCTTGATACCCACACGAGTGGTTATCCACTCATCGGTTGTATCTACCATACGCGACAACTCCTCATTATTGAGAACATAGTCTGGCACATAGCCACCAACCCCTGTGATTATCGCGTTGATTTTACCCATTATTCTGCTACTTCCTTAACAACAGCAACCTTACCTCTATAGTAACCACATGTAGGACATACAGTGTGATAAACATAGTAAGCGCCACAATTTGGGCAAACTGCCAATGTAGGAGTTACTGCCTTATCATGAGTTCTTCTCTTGAGTGTACGAGTCTTTGACTGTCTTCTTTTAGGATGTGCCATAATTTTTTAAATCTTTTAATTTTAATTTTAATCTTCAATTTTCAAATTAGAAAGCGCTGCCCAACGCGGATCCACTTCTTCTTCAACATCATCCCCACTACTTCGGGTAGCAGAATGCTCTTCGAGCTTCTTTATCATAGCCGGGTTGCATTTTCCAGGTGCATGCACGTGCTTGATGGGAATATTGAGTTCTGTAAATTCATAAATGAACCATGCAACATCGAGTATTCCTTCGTCCTCGGCCACCGTCACAAGGTCATCATCTTCTGAGTAGTTTTCTCCAAATTTAGCAGCAAGGTGATTATCGGTATCTATCTTTTGCTCTATGTCTTCAAGACATAAATCACAAGGAACCATCACCGAGCCTTCGATATGGAAATTCAGGTCATAATAGTCATTGGTTCTGCTAACCAACAAACTGACATGCAAATTGCCTCGCTGCACTTCCGCAGTCTCTAAAGACTCAAAAAACGCATCGTTAAGCTCAAATTCAAAAGGCGTAGCCCCTTGTTCCAAGCTCTTTAGGTCAATTTTTAAGGATTCTAAACTTACCATACGGGCTGCAAAGTTACGAATATTTTCTGATATAAAACAATTTAAAGGCAAAAAATTTAGTTTTTTACTAAACCATTGATGTTAAACTTCTTAGCTTTTGTCGTATTAGGGAGTTCTATACAAAATACCGTCCCCTTTCCTACATCTGAATACTTAACAAATATTTTGCCTTGATGATAGTCTTCAACTATTCTTTTTGCTAAAGATAAACCTAGTCCCCATCCTCGTTTCTTTGTCGTAAATCCAGGACGGAATATATTGCGAATATCTTTAGACTTTATTCCTTTTCCAGAATCACTTATCTCTATTGACACAATATCAGCAAGCTCACTCAATTTAACGGTTATCGTTCCTTTCATTCCACTCATTGAGTCAACGGCATTCTTCAATATATTTTCTATCACCCATTCAAACAATGAGTTATTCAGCATAATTATAACATCATGTTCAGGTAATTCTCTAATAATTCTGATACTGCTAGGATTGCGCTTTTCCATGTAATCGGTTACATGATTGATTATATCTACCAAATTTACAGGACACAGAGATGGCAACGAACCTATTTTAGAAAACCGATCGGCTATTATCTGCAAACGATTCACATCTTTCTCCATTTCTGGCACAAGTGAATCTTTAGGATATTCTTCCTTAAATATTGCAATCCATGCTAGCAGACTAGATATTGGTGTACCGAGTTGATGAGCTGTTTCTTTACTCAATCCAACCCAAACCTTATTTTGTTCAGCTTTCTTATTGGCCAGCAATGCAAATATAGCAATAGCTACAAATATTAATACCACACCCAACTGGACATAAGGATAATATGCAAGTCGCTTCAGTATGATAGAATCATCATAGCAGACATCTATATACTCATGAGAGCGATTATCAATAGCTATCCTCACATATCTTCCTGCGCCTTTCATTACAGCCGCTTTCTGAGAAGCATCCTTTAAACTATCAGCATAATTGCGACCTTCTAATTCAACATTACGAAATAGTTGAGCTTTACACTTTTTATCTACAACGATTACAGGAATCGTATTATTTTCATTGATAACTTTCAACACAAGATTAAGATCGGTATGCTCATCAGCAATACTTAATGAGCGCATTGCTTCAGCTAGCACCTGCATTCGCGTTGTTTCCTCACGAAACAAATCTCGAATCAGAAGTCGTGAAACAACAATAGACAGAACGACTATAATAATAGCCGCGAATATAAATATCAACTTTATACTTCTGATTCTGTCTGTCCATTTCATATTATTGAAACGAAATAAAGCCAAAAATATTGCAAAGTCATCAGTATAATAGAAAACAACAGAACAATGAAAGTTATTTGATACAGAAGTAGTAGCTTATTACTCCAAAGGTACAAACACAAAAAAGCCTCGAGAGATATTACTATCTTCGAGGCTTCTGTTTAAAAGAAGGCGGCTACCTACTCTCCCGCATTGCA